>VOFH01000344.1_pt1 | contig 60000 bp, 88 predicted proteins | sample 5384091 | NCBI WGS metagenome assembly VOFH01 (sample SAMN12384727, study PRJNA508395) | human gut metagenome | isolation source: healthy gut G | host: Homo sapiens | reverse complement strand
TCCATGATTGAGCAGTACAATCTCATCGCACAGATCCAGCGCCAGATCCATGATATGGGTGGAAAAGATGGTGATTCTTCCCTGCTTTAAGGAGCGGAGCAGCTGCTTCATTTCCTCGGCGACCACTACATCCAGGGAAGTCAGCGGTTCATCCAACAGTAAAAGGGGGCGGTTGCGCAATGATGTTAATAAAAGCATCTGCATTTTGTTTTTCATCCCGTGGGAATAGTCTTTTAGAAGCTTATCCCGATCCTCCGGCTCAATACTCATATACTCAAAGTATTCATCGATTGATTTGGGGGTTTGGATCCTCTTTTCATTGATGTCCAGAAAGAATTTCAAAAATTCCCGCCCCGTAAGGAACTCAGGCACAGTGGGGGTGGACAGTACGTACCCAATATCATCTGCCACAACTTCACGACGATTTCCATTATCCTCCAGCCAAAAGCTGCCTCCATCCGCTTTGATATCCCGGTTTATACAGTTAAAGAGTGTGGTCTTACCTGCACCGTTCCGTCCAAGAAGGCCGTAGATCTTCCCGCTTTCAAAGGTAAAACTGATGTCCCGCAGGACTTCCTTTTTCTCAAAATGTTTAGACAAATGCTCGATAACAAAATTCATAGAAATTTCCTCCGATTACATTCTGCGTTGATAATAAGCTATAAAAGCAAGGTCCAGAACCGTTTTCAGAAGGAACACTCCCACAAAAGCAAGAGTAACCCAGAGAGGTGCATCTAAAATAATGGCAGCCCAGGCTCCTCCCATTAGCAGCCAGTGAAGGATCTCGCCGGAAAGCGCCTGCGCTTTGCTGCGAATCAACTGATTGCGTTCATCCTTTCTCTCGATTTCGTTTTGCTTCACAATTTCCGGGTTTTTTCGTTCCAACGTTCCACCCACCACTTGACAAGTCCAAAGCCGAATAATCCGGCGCCTACGCCGATTACCGCTCCAATCTGGGCTTTGTTCCACACTTGTGCCGGTAGGAATTTTGCAACAGCCGCAAGAACAAGCCCCAGGATTCCCAAAATCAGATACAGCGTTTGCTTTGTTTTCGCTTTCACGATCCATCCTCCTCATAGATAAAAATCTCTTCAATTGCCATATTGAAATATCGGGCAATTTTAAACGCCAGGACGATGGAGGGTTATACCGTCCTTTTTCCAATGAACCAATGGTCTGGCGGGAGACTTTCAAAGCGCTTGCCAAATCTTCCTGCTTGATGCCGCGTCTTTTCCGGATTTCTTCCAAGCGATTCTTCATAAGGCCCCCTCCTGTTTTTATGGAAAGTTTGCTTTCCGTATTTCATTATATATACTACAGAACAAATGTCAAGTTAACTTTCCGTAAAAAAGGCACCCGATTGGGCGCCCAAAACATTTTCCAACAATATCCGGTTTACATCCGCCTGCAAAAGCACTTTGTATTTCACCATATTGTCCGGCACTTGATTCATCCCTGTTTCACCGATTCAAGGCTAGTATTCGGCGACAGGCCGACAGAGCATTTGAAAGACCGGCCAGCATGACTGTTTGGCCGGTCAGTTCGAATGGGAATTTCCCAAATGACCTTTCGCCGTATCGCGAATCCCAAACGTCGTTCAAGGCTCTTTCCGCAGTATATAACTCAGAAAACTAGAACATCGCCCGGTTCCCTTATCCCAAAGGATACATACAACTTCCTTCTTTGCAAACTCCATTTTCGCTGCAAAGGCTCCCCTTATATACGGAGCAGGGAAAACAGAAGCGTGTTATAAATCTCTCTCCAACATTCATTCTGTAAAGCTTAAGTCCGGGGGCTCCATGCCTATTCTTCATTTTCCCACTTTCATCGCGGCTCCATTTTCCAGGCATACAACGCGGTTGCAACCGGTGAGCGTCGATGGGCGATGCGAAACGATGAGAAGCATCTATCTCCGCACTCCTCACGAAGTGTTTGGAGCAGTTCCTTTTCGTGGAGTACATCAAGGCTGCTGGTCGGTTCGTCCATGACAATAACATCGGGGTTCACCAGCATCGTGCGAGCAATCCCCACCCTCTGGCGTTCCCCCTCCGGAAAGTCTGGCTCCCATCTGTCCCATCTGCGTATCATAGCCATCCGGCAGCGTCTTGATAAATTCAGCAAGTCCCGCTCTGCGGGCAGCATCTTCAATCTCGTTCCGAGACGCGTTTGGTCTGCCTAAAGCGATGTTCTCCGCAATGCTTCCATGAAAGAGGAAGGTATCCTGTTCCAAAACAGCGATTCGCTGCCGCAGTTCCGCCAAAGATACTTCTTCAATCGGAATACCGTTGATGCGGATCTGGCCTCCTTGCACGTTCCAGAAACGCAGCAACAAACGAAGTACAGTAGATTTTCCAATACCGCTTTCCCCATGATCCCCAATTTTTCGTTCTCAGAAATGGTAAGGCAGAAGTCCTGCAAAATGGTTTTAGAAGAATTCCCATAGGGAAAAGCTCACGTGATCGAATTCAATCACCCGGATTGGGCCGCACGGCTTTGGATGCTGCGGTTCGGTCACTTCTGGACTTGTATCTTCAATAAGAAATAAGCGTTCTGCGGCTGCATAGGTTTCAGCAAGCTGGAGATCACCATAGTAAGAGACTGGGTAGACGAAAAAGAAGCCGCCGCCACAAAGGACAAAACCACTGTTCCAATAGGATTCGGCGCTCCGGAAGCAGCCAGCCAAGATGCTACCGCAATCACCAGTATCCTTGCCAGATACACAAAAAAGGTAGGCGCAGAGGAAACTGTTTGCCTGTGAATGGTCAGGCCATGGGCAGCACGGTTTATCTCACAGTTTTTCTCTCGTACCTGCTCCATTCTTTGTAGACCGAAACCAAAAAATCTGATATCCTTTAGGCCGTAAACGCTCTCCAGCACCAGCGATTTCATCTCCCCAAGGCGTGTGCGGTAGCGCATCCCCACATCGCGTCCGGCCCTTACAGCGATCAGCGGGAATATAACACTGACTATCAGATAGACGGGCAACAGCACTGCTGCAAACAGCGGATGAAACCACAGTGCCAATCCAAGAGTCACACATGGCAGGATAATCACCGTAAACATCGGGCCAATGGTGTGCGCAAAGAAGAATTCTACCGTTTCGATATCGGAAACAGCAATATTCAAAATGTCCCCTTTCTCTCTGTCCATAAGGCAAGCGGGAGCCAGCTTTCGAATGGTTTCATACAGATGCACCCGCATACCGGCCAGAAGCTTATAAGCGCCTGCATGAGAAACGACGCCTTCGATATAGCGGCCAAGCACGATGAGCACAGCGGAAAAAACATCCATCCGCCATAGAACCAGGGGGAACCTCCAACCATTCCCGTGCAGGACAGAAGCAACAGAGCGCCAAACCCCATCAGGCCCATCTGCGCAAGATTTCCGATGATGCTGGCAAGAGTGGATACAATCAGGGTTCCTTTCACCGGCGCGGCAATTTGCAGCAGCCGCCGCGTCATAGAAGGGATAGAATAAGAAAAGCGCTTACGCATGGAGTATTTCCTCCTCTCCAATTTGTTCCAGCTTCGCCTGTTCCTCCACCAGTTGCCGATACAGGCCCGTTTTCTGCATCAGTTCTTCATGAATCCCTTTTTGAGCGATTTGGCCATTCTCCAATACATAGATCACATCCGCATTTTGAATCGTAGACAGCCGGTGCGAGATGATAATTAGAGTCCGAGTTTGGGATAACTCATCGATGCAACTCCAGATTTCCCGTTCACTTTCCATATCGACGCTGGAAGTAGCCTCATCAAATATAATGTATTCCGCCTTGCATAGCAAAGCTCTTGCAATACCGATCTTCTGCCGCTGACCGCCGGAAAGCTTGCCGCCGGCATCCCCCACTGATGTGTTCAACCCATCCGGCTGGGAAAGCACCCACTCCTTCAGGCGAACTTCTCGTAAGACCTCCATCAGTTCCTCATCTGTAGCCGCAGGTGCCGCCATACGCAAATTTTCCGCTAAGGTACCGCTGTACAAAATGCACTGTCTGCGGTACCATGATCACTCGGCGGCGTAACTCTTCAGGCGTAAAGCTGGTATAGTCCCGTCCTTCCAAAAGGATGCGGCCGTTCTCTAAATCATAAAAACGCATTAAAAGTGCTGCAATAGTAGATTTTCCGCTTCCGGAAAGCCCAACCAAAGCCGTCACTTTTCCTTTTGGAATTTCAGGGAAATATCCTTTAAAGCTGCATTTCGTTCCTGATAGCGAAATGAAACATGCTCAGACGAATCCCATCATACGGATCCTCTTCTTCGGGCATATCCGGATGATAAGGCCGGGATGTATCAACAGCTAAAAGCCTCTCCACTTTGTCCGCGGCGGAAACGCCTGCCAGTGCAGAATGCGTTGCGCTCATCAGCTGGCGTACCGAACCAAAAAGCCAAAGGACAACAGCAACACCATCAGTCCGTCAGAAAGAAAAGATTCCCATTCAAAGCTGCCAGGCAGCGATTGCGGCGACAACGACTACAGCGCCGTAAATAAGGCCATCCGTGAGAAGGAAAGAGGAAAAATTCACTTTCATAACGTCCATGATCTTATTGTTGAAACCGCGTGATTTTTCCGCCAACACGCGGGTACGGTTTTCGTCCCGCCCAAAAAGCTTCAGGGTGGTAAGACCCTGAACGCTCTCAAATAATAACCTGTAAGGTCCTCTAAAGAAGACCAATATTCTGTTTTTAGTTTTTCGATATGCCGGCGGAATATATTATTTACCGGCAACAATAAAAGGAAACTGCGAACAGCAAAATGGCCGAAAAAAAAAGACACCTGCTGCAATTGGAAAACAGATAAAAAGGAGCGATCAGACTGTAAAGCAGGCCAGGCAAATATTTGCTGTAATAGACCTGCATGGATTCAACGCCATCTACAGAGGATGTAATGGCGGAAACCGGCCCAATTTTTCTATATTTCCTACATCGAGCGCTAACACCTTGGAGAAAATGCCGGCACGCAGGGATTGACGTGCCTTGGCGGTACAGCGATATTCTACCTCGCCAGTGAGCAGTTCCGATAAGAGCATTGCCGCAGCGGCTAGCAAAGCCGATAAAATTGCCTGCCCTGCATCAGCTGCAGTAAGTTCCGGTGAGTTGACATTTCCCAAAAGCTGGAAATAATCCGTGCAAGGCCGTCAACCCTATTAATGCAGCAAGTTTTAACCCCGTAATGAGAAGAATCCATCTCCATAAACCCCTGGCCATACGGAGAAGCGTCTTATTTAAAAGCAGCAATGGGATTTCCTTCTTTCTAAAAAAGCAAATTTCCTGCATACGCAAAAAGCGTTCTATGTGAACTTTTCTTTCTATTTTGGGAATGCGCACAAGGATCAAGGTTCATTATAGTTAGCAAAAGCTAACTTGTCAAGGGCTTCCCAGTCAAAAAATAACCTCTCAACGCAAAGCGATGAGAGGGTTCAAAAAAGGGGTCAAAAACTGATGTGCAGATTCTCCTGACAATTTGGGGCCTTGTTCTATCAAGGAATCGCAACCATCTGATTCTTTCGAAAAAAAGCTTTTTGGGATCGTTCCCTGATTGCCCAGCTTCCAGAGGGTTTAATGGCGAGATAAATCGTATTTTTCAATATGGAGAAAAGGACGAATAAGAAAGTCTGCCGCGCTAAGGTCATTTTAAGCTACTTTTAGAACCAAACCCATTATCCTCCTGGATGGGAGTTTCCCTATTCTTTATCCCTTTTCCTTAACTGCAAATCTCTCCATTTTGGCAAATTCACAAATAGTTTCAATATGGTACGTAGACGGAAACAAATCAACACATGCTATTCTCTTCACATGATATCCATTTTTTTTGAAATACCTCTATATCTCTTGCTAAACTCGTCGGTTTGCACGCAATATATACCAGTCGATCCACTCCAAAATGGATAATCTTTTCAAGAGCTTTCGGATGCACACCGTCTCGCGGCGGATCTAACACAATAAGATCCGGCCTTTCCCTAAGTTCATCGATCACTTTCAGCACATCGCCTGCCCAAAAGAGCAATTATCCAAACCATTTTCCTTTGCATTTTCCTTTTGCAGCCTCTACGGCTTCTTCCACAATTTCAACACCCACAACCCGCTTTGCAACAGGAGCAAGAATTTGTGCGATGGTACCGGTTCCGCTGTATAGGTCAAACACGACCTTATCTTTGGTATCTCAATGTACTCTCTTGCCTTTTCATAAAGAATTTCAGCACCAAGAGTTCGTTTGGAAGAATGAAAATGGTGTGATCTTGAATCTTAACCCCAGAATTTCCTCGTAAAAAAGAATCTTTTCCATACAGGATCCGAGTACCTTCATCTTTCACAGTATCCGCAATACTGTCATTAACGGTATGCAAAAACACCAGCGATGTTTCCCTTCAGCGAAAGCGCAAGAAGACGATCCACCCAAACTTTAAGGAAAGCTTCTATCCTTTCCATGGAGATAGGATTGCTCACATCCTTGCCGGAAGCGGTAATCAGGCCGATCAAGATTTCACCGGTTTTTACTGCTTTACGGATCAGCAGATGACGGAAAAAACCAGTATGCCTCATCCTGTGATAATACGGCAAACCGCTTTCCTGAGCGATCCGCAATGTGCATTCCAGGATCTTCCTGTAATCTGAATCTACAATTTGGCAATTGGGGACGCTGACAATATCATGGAAACTACCTCGCTTGTGCATTCCCAGTGCCATAGGGCCGTCTTTCACTTCATCGCCGAAAGTGAATTCCATTTTATTGCGGTACTCATTTATCACGGGACTTGGGCTGACACCCTCCACGCATATTCCCCGTTCACTACTTGGTTCATCATTTCCCTTACCTGCTCTGCTTTCATTTGAAGCTGCTGGGGATAAGAAAGATTTTGATACGTACAGCCTCCACAGGCTCCAAAATGAGGACAAGGAGGATCTATTTCTCCAGGTGCTTTCTCAAGAACTTTCAGGAGCCTTCCTTCCGCTTGTCCCCCCTGCGAACTTTATTGATAGAGGCCTGTATTTTCTGTCCTGCCACGACATTCTTAACAATGATGCTTTTTTCCTCTCCCCAGAAACGTCCACAATTCCCTTATTAGGAATTTAACTTTTACAACTCCCTCTACCATCTGCCCCTTTTTCATGCTCGCTCCTTCTGTGAATGTGGCATATGCTTTTTTATATTCACTCTCAAATTGACATGGATTTTTTCAAAGGGCATTCCACCATATTGCCTGTAAAAGTCTTTGCAGCAGAGTTCCCTATTTGTAAACAATACGAAAGGATACCCAGAAACCGAAATCTCTAACCACAGAAAAACCTCCGTGGCGTAAAACAGAATCGAAAGCATCCTACATAAACTTTTAGAAAGAAGTTTTCCGCCTGCTGAATTGAAAGGACATGAATCATATCCATTTTTGATATAGGCAGAAACTTTTTCAAGGATAAAGTCCGCCCACGCCTTTCACCGGCAAAAACCGCTGCTTCGCGGGCACAGCAAACTACAGGTAGAGCCCAAACGATACCTTTTCCTCTTTTTAACAGTCCCGCAGCCGAGCCGATTCTGCTGGCCTTCAGTGAATGGAAGCAGATCAGCCTGGCATGCCCTCACAGCGATGGAGAAAGGAAAATTTCACCGGTTTCATCTTGCACATCGTCACCGGTATCCCACAGCCGGCCAGTCGCCGGATCCGCTCCGGCCACCCAAACCGTCAATCCTTGAGTCCTCTTTCGTAATCGCACCCTTCTTTGGCGCAGTAAATCCGACCCATTTTCCCGGCCTTTCTAAACAGTGTCGCACCGCATTTGGGGCAGGTCTCTTTTAACGGCGTATCCCATGTCATAAAACCGCATTTGGGGTTATTCTCGCATCCATAATAGACTTTTCCCTTTTTTCGATTTTTTCGCCAGCACTTTGCCGCCGCAAAGCGGACAGACACCGCCGGTATCCTGCACAATTTTCCGGGTATTTTTGCATTCCGGATAGCCGGGGCAAGCCAGGAATTTACCGTACCGTCCCGATTTGATGACCATTTTCCGCCCGCACAATTCACAAATTTCATCCGTTTCTTCGTCCGGTACTTTTACCCGGGTACCATCCATATTTTTTCCGCCTGGCTGAGCGTCGCGGCAAAATCCTCATAAAAAGGTGGATAAGGTATCCACCCAGTCGGCGGCGCCTTCCTCCACTTCGTCGAGGTTTTTCTCCATCTGTGCAGTAAAATCCACATCCACGATCTTTTGAATTGATCCTTCATCAGCTGGGTCACTACTTCGCCCAACGCCGTCGGTTTTTCAGTGCTTTCGCCTCTCGCTCCACATAACCGCGGGATAGAATCGTAGTAATGGTCGGCGCATAAGTGCTGGGCCGGCCGATGCCGTTTTCCTCCAGCGCCTTGATCAATGTCGCCTCGGTATAGCGGGGGGGCGGCTGGGTAAAATGCTGAGAACCCTCCAGACTCTTCAGCTTTAGCAGATCTCCCTTTTCCAACGGGGGCAACGCGCCGGACGCACCCTCTTCCCCATTGGAAGTTTCTTCCTTGCTCTCCTTATATAAAACAGTATATCCATCGAATTTTTACCGTATAACCGGACGCCTTAAACAGGTATTCTCCTGCCCTGATATCCACCGAAACCGTATCCAGCAGGGCAGTAGCCATCTGGCTGGCAATAAACCGCTCCCACACCAGCTTATAAAGCTTATACTGGTCTCCGGTGAGGCTGTCTTTCACTTGATCAGGAGCCATTTCCGGCATAGTTGGGCGAATTGCCTCGTGGGCATCCTGGGCGTTATTTCTGGATTTATAGACTCGGCGTTTGGGCGGCAGATAATTTTCCCGTAGCGCTGTTCAATAAAGCCGGCCGCTTGCTGGGCGGCCTCATCCGAGATGCGAAGCGAGTCGGTACGCATATAAGTAATTAAGCCTACAGCGCCCATATCGCCTACCTCAACGCCTTCATACAACTCCTGAGCCGCTTTCATTGTACGTCTTGCCTGAAAACCCAGGCGACGGGAGGCCTCCTGCTGCAGGGTACTTGTGGTAAACGGTGGCGCGGGTGATTTTTCCGCACGCTTTTTTTCACGTTCTCCACCACATAATCGCAGCCTTCCAGCTCCTTTAAAATGGCGTCGGCCTCTTCTTTTGTTTTGATGGAAATTTTCTTATCTTTTTCCGTACAGTTTGGCCGCAAACGCCTTCCGGCTGGCTTTTCCCAGCAGTTTGGCATCGATGGACCAGTATTCCTGCGGCTTGAATTTCCGGATCTCCTCTTCCCGGATCCACAATAATACGCACCGCTACCGACTGAACCCGGCCGGCAGAGAGCCCCCGGCGCACTTTTTTCCATAAAACGGGCTCAGCTTGTAACCGACGATCCGATCCAGAATCCGACGAGTCTGCTGTGCATTCACCAAATCCATATCCACCCGACGCGGCGAAGCCATACCCGACTGAACGCCTGATTTGGTAATCTCATTGAAAGTGACGCGGTTGGCCTGATCCAAATCCATCCCAAGCAGATAGGCAAGATGCCACGAAATCGCTTCTCCTTCCCGATCCGGGTCGGTGGCCAGATAAATCGCATCGCTTTTCTTTGCCTTTTTTCTTCAAGGTTTGCACCAGATCTTCCTTTGCCCTTTGATCTCCACATAGTCCGGCCGGAAACCATGTTCAATATCAATCCCCAGTTTGCTTTTGGGCAAATCCCGAACATGTCCCATGGAAGCTACCACATCATAGCCTTCCCCAAGATATTTCTGGATTGTCTTTGCCTTTGCGGGGACTCCACAATTACAAGTTTTGACATTCAATCCCGCCTTTACTTCTGTAATCTTTGCCAGTCGCAAAAAGCAGACCGACTGTATCTTTGCCGCAAAAGCACCATATCTTGTGCGTTTTTGCTTTTATTTTCTAGCAGATACAAAATCTTTTTCCCTGCATTCGCCGATACAAACCCCATTATTTCAAGTTCTGAAAGAGCTGTCAAGACTTCTGCGGGATTTTTCGTGCGCGCCGCAATTTCATCGACATTGATCGGAAGTTCCGACAAAATCTCATAAATCTCGCGGATGTTTTCGTCGCACCCTTCTGGCAGCGCACGTTTTTCCCGAATTGGTGCGGCGGCCCGCTCTTTCTCCTCCGGCCTTATTTTTCCTTCGGCCTCTTCAGGGCCAGGCTTTTTAGGCGATCCGGAATCTCCCAATCTATTTTGGCAGCATACCGGTACCGATATTCTTCTAAAATATCACCGGCACAAGAAACGGGGATCGCTCCCGCCTGCAAAAGGCGGAACGGCCCCTGGACAACCCGCTTAACACGCTGCCGGGCACTGCAAACACGTCCTTTCCCTGCTCTACCGCATAGTTGGCGGTAATCAGGGGAGCCGCTGGTCAGCTCGCCTTCTATCACCACTACACCCAAAGACAAAGCAGACATCAGACGGTTCCGAATAGGAAATGGAACCCCTCTGGCTTTGCGCCTAAGGGAAATTCAGAAAGAACGGCGCCGCGTTTGGGCGTCTCCCTGCGCAGTGCCGTGTGCTCTGGCGGATAAATAATATCCAGTCCGCAGCCCAGCACCGCAATCGTACTTCCGCCGGCACGCAGGGCTGCCGCATGCGCCGCGCCATCAATACCACGAGCCATGCCCGTGATGACTACCGCGCCCATACGGGCCAGCCCAAACCCTAATTCTCCTGCAACCGTTCTGCCATAATCGGACATTTTCTGGCACCCACCAGCGCAATCGCCACATTTTCATCCATGCCTTCAAGCGTTCCATCTACATATAAAACGGCAGGCATGGCATAAATATTGCGCAGCCGGTTGGGATATTCCTTTTGATCCGGCGTCAGGATGCGGTATCCCTTATCCAACGTTCTTTCCTTTATCCGCAGCGCGTCGGATAAAGACGCGTCGGCAAGCTTCTGTTTCTCTGCCGCCGTCAAAAAAATCGATGTGGCGAAAGCCGGTTTTCTTTTCCGCATAAAAATGTTCCGCCGTTTCAAAGCAGGCCACAATGTCATTGATCCGAGGACTGCCCGGCCCCAACGCGTTAGAAAGCCAAATCAAAAATTCCATCTTTTCCTCCTTACCGGCACATTTCCCATAAAATCAATGAAGAAGCAACCCCTGCGTTCAGCGATTCCGCTTCCCCCTTCATGGGGATATAAAGCGTTTTCTGACAAACTTCCAATACCGGACGGGAAATTCCATTTCCCTCGTTTCCAACTACGGCCACCGATCTTTTGGAAAGGAGAATTCCCCTAGCGGATGGCCGTGCCATCCAATGCAGCGCCAAAACAGGTGAACCCCTCCTGCCGCATAGCCTCCAACGCCTGCGGCAGGTTCCGCACCGTCCAGATCGGAAGCCGGAACACGCTACCCATCGCACTTCTGAGAACCTTGGGGCTGTAACAATCCGACAGCCTTCGCTTAAAATAATGCCATCGGCACCGAATGCATCTGCCGTTCGAATAATGGTGCCCAGATTGCCCGGGTCCTGCAAATGATCCAGCGCGAGAAACTTTTCACCGATCCGGCAATCTGCTGCAAAGCGCGCTTTGGCATCCCGCAAACGCAGTAGATTCCTGCGGCGTTTGCACGCTGCTGATCTTTGTCTCCAGCCCATCGGAAACCAAAGTATGCCGCCCGCGTTTTTGGCATAGTGCATTCCAAATGGAAGCGTAACGCACAGCGCCGCTCTCGCTGGCAAAAACCTGTTGCAGTGGCAGGCCGCAGCGCAGTACCTCCTGCGCCAGCCGCATCCCCTCTGCCACAAAAAAAGATTCGCTTTCCTGCCTGGCCTTCCTGCTGTTTTGCAGTTTGATCAACCATTTGATTTTTTCGTTGTCTTTGCTGGTTATCCGTTCCATTTCAAACTCCACTCATTTGCAAAACAAGCCCGTGTCAGCAACACGGGCTTGTAAAACTCCTATTAAAGAGCCGCTTTCGATTTTTCTACCAAGGAAGTGAAAGCTGCCGGATCGTTAATCGCAATTTCAGAGAGCATTTTCCTATTCAGCTCCACGCCGGCTTTTTTCAGGCCGTTCATAAAGGTAGAATAGTTTATGCCGTTGATGCGGCAAGCAGCAGAAATTCTGGTGATCCACAGGCTTCTGAAATCTCTTTTTCTCTGCTTCCTGCCTATATAAGCATAGTTGCCGGATTTCATGACCGCCTGTTTGGCCATTTTAAAGTGAGTGCTCTTCGCTCCAAAATAACCTTTTGCCAGCTTTAAAACTTTTTTTTCTTCTCTTACGGGTCATCATTGCCCCTTTACACGAGCCATATTCTTAATCCTCCATCCAGATATTCATTAGTGATTCGCCATCAGCAGTTTGATTTGCTTTCAAGTTGCTCTGATCCGCATAAGCGGCCTTACGCAGCCCTCTCTTGCGTTTGGTGGATTTCTTGTTCAGAATATGGGATTTGTAAGCATGCGCACGCTTTACTTTTCCATTTTTGGTTAGTTTAAAGCGTTTTTTTGCGCCGGAATGAGTTTTCAATTTAGGCATTTTGGTTTCCTCCCATTTGATTTACTTAACGGGCTTTGCAGAGATGAACATCGTCATACTTCTGCCTTCCATTTTCGGCTGCTTCTCAACGGTACCGACCTCGGCAACCGCATCTGCAAACCGCTGCATTAGTACGGTACCCATTTGGGAATGCGCCATCTCGTCCCCGGAAGCGAACCGATACCTTAACTTTATTCCCTCCTTTGAGAACTTCACCGCATGATTCACTTTAGTATTGAAATCATTGGTATCGATATTCAAAGAAAGACGAACCTCCTTGATCTCAATGACCTTCTGGTTTTTTTCGCTTCCTTCTCCCGCTTTGCCCGTTCAAAACGATACTTGCCGTAATCCATAATGCGGCAAACCGGCGGAACAGCTTGCGGGGCAATTTTACCAGGTCGAGATTTTTTCAATCGCAACCTTCATCGCATCCTTTGTTGCCATAATTCCCAGCTGGCTACCGTCTGCATCGATGACACGGATTTCCCTGTCTCTGATCTCTTCGTTGATCTGCAGTTCTTTGTTGCTAATGTGAAAGCACCTCCATTATAAAAGCCCGAAATCTTCAACAACAAAGCGCGGAACGAAATTCGCCCGCGCTCAATACACATAAAAAGCCTTTCCCTTTTTGGTATTGACCCGACATCGCCGCTGCGAGCAGGTGAGAACGAATAGGTTCCACTTTGTTTTCCCGTTCAGTATAACAGCAAGACTGAGCCCTGTCAAGAGTAATGTGCAAAATTTGCCTCAAAAAATCCAGCTGGATTTCTTTTTCAAGATGGAACGAATACAAAATACACGCTTTTACTTCCGTCTGTAGGCTCTGCCGTAAAATCATCCGGTAAATCCGAAGCTGTTCGCGGTACTTGTCCGCCAGCTCTTCCGCGCAGGATACGACATCTGTTTTATAATCCACAATCACCATTCCGCCTTCTTCCCAAAATACGCAGTCCGCCACCCCTGTACCGTTATCTTATCCGAACCGGCGTTTTCATATCCCATCCATTCACTGCCGACCTCCCAGAGGAAGCGGAGTTCCTGTTCCAGGCGTTGCGACGCTTTCATCCGGCGGTACAAATCGGAAGAAAAAAGCGCGCAATGCGATCCAGGGGAATCACCTGTGCCTGGGCCGGTGTCAAAAACCCAAGCGAAGCAGACGTTCCAGCTCTTCTGCAGGATCTGCGGCACACCTGTCGTAGTCGGCGTACTGCATAAAATGATGCAGCGCATCCCCCTCTGCGCGCCGGAAAGCTGTTCTCCGGCCAGGAAGCGCGGTGTCTTGGTAAAAAGCGTAGCGGTCGGACGCCTGTTTTTTCGCCACGGCCGAAACGCCCAGCTTTTGAGGAATATGAGTGGCTTCCTCATGAGGATACCGCCATGCGCAGTTTCGCCTGAGCTGCGACAAAAAGATTTCATCTACCGGCCGGCCTTTTTCTAAAGACAAATTCTCTGCTTCTTCCGCTTGTTTCTCGGCCTGTGCAAAGACGACCCGAAAATCTACCGTTCCCGGCTCCGGGCGCACCAATTCCATTCCGCCCGCTCCCGCAGGCTATCGCAACTGAGATGCCGCAACGCGCACATCAAAAAAGCCAGGCGCCCATGGAATCTGCGCTTCGCACTACAAAAAAAGGCCGCAGGGGGCCCTGTGCCGACAAGGACACTTTGCGCAGCATTTTGTCCGGATTTCCCGCTATGGTGATAAACAGCTTTTCCCGGGCCCGCGTCAGCGCCACGTATAATACCCGCAGTTCCTCGCTCAAGCTTGCCCGCTCATTTTCCAGCCGCAGCGCCTCCAGCGGGACAGTGGTAAATTCCTTGAGCATCCCCATATCCCGCCGCACACAGGCAAAGCCCATCTGCGGATGCAGGGCAATTCTCTCGCGCAGATCCTGCTTGTTAAAAAGCCTTCGCCCCATCGCAGAGAAAACATACGGAAATTCCAGCCCTTTGGAGCGATGAATACTGAGGATCCGCACCGCATCCTCGCTACCGCCGGACGAAGCGGGCTCAAAATCCGCTTTCTGCTCAGACAGCCGGTCCAGAAAGCGGACAAAGGCATACAGCCCGCGGCCGCCGCTTTTTCAAAGGCGGCCGCATAACTGCAAAGCTGGTGCAGATTGGCTTTCCGTGCCTCTCCCATGGGGGTAGGCGGACACAATAGCCGGATAATCCGTTCTGGCATAGATCTCGGTCAGCAGGCCAGCCACCGGCATGCTGACTGCCTGCCGGCGCAGTTGCTGGGATTGGCGCAAAAAGGCGCCGCTGGCCTCGTCCCCTGATGGGCGCTTTTCTGCAAAGCCGAATAGAAAGGGCCCTGGCGATCTAACAGACGAATTTTGGCGATCCTCTCCGGCGAAAAACCGAATAAATCGGACATCAACACAGTCAAAAGAGGGGATGTCCCGGTACGGGTTGTCCAGCATTTGTAAAAAGCTGTGATCACCCGGATCTCCCTGGGTCTGCAAAAACCGTTTCGATTGTCCGCCCAGCTGTTAATTCCCTCTTTCAAAAAGCTTCTCGATAGGCCTGGGCTTTGTTCTTCGGAGAGCGTAAGAGGATGCAGATATCCCCAAACCGAACCGGCCGGGAGGCGCCGTTTTCCCACACGCTGGCGCCGTCTGTTATCAACCGGGCGACCTGGCGTGCCACATAGGCGGCCTCCTGCTGCACGGTGCTTTCCTGTGAATTTGCAGCATCTATCAGGTGCAGCTCCGTCTGCATGCCTTCCGTCTGCGGATAGGGCGCGGCGGGGATCAGTTCCTGTTCCGACCCGTAATCCATTTCCCCCATCTTCCGGCTCATCAGCTGCCGGAAGACAAAATTGACAAATCCCGTCACTTCCTGCCGGCTGCGGAAGTTTTTCCCCAGCATGATTTTTGCAGGATAATTCTTTCCGTCGAAGGGTGGTAACTGTCCAACTTTTCCATAAAAATTTCGGGCATCGCCTGCCGGAACCGGTAGATGCTTTGTTTCACATCTCCCACCATAAAAAGATTTTTTCCCTGTTGGGAAACGGCAAAAAAAAAGCATGTCTTGCGCGCTGTTGGTATCCTGATATTCGTCTACCAGCACTTCTTCAAATTCTGTGCCGTCTGCCGGGCCAAAGCCGTCGGCTGGTAAAGGCTATCCGTTTTTTTCCATCAAAAGGCGCAAAGCCATATGTTCCAAATCAGAAAAATCCAAAAAGCTTCTGCTCTTTTTCAGCCGGGCAAATTGCTGGTCATAAGAGAGAACCAGAGAAAAGAGAGTCGCCACTTTCGGTTTTAAATCTGCAATATCCTCTTTAAATTCCTGCGCATTGGCACAAAACTGACGCTGCGATAACCCTTTGACGATCTTTTAATCTGGTCACGCCCAGACTGTATCCGGCGCTTTAACACGTCATCTTCGAACCCGCGCAGCGCGCCGAGCCTTCCAAAAGAGAAGGTCTTCAATTGTTGGCAGCAGCCATCCCAATCACCGGATCGCATGGTTTCCAGAAGCTGCGCCAGACGCTGGCCATCTTCACGAAACGGAGCGCCGTACGCCTTTTCCAGCTCTGGTATTCCTTCCATTTCTTCCAAAAGTTCCTGGTTCATCTGCCCGCAGTATTCCACCGCCTCTGCTCCATAGGAAAGGATCGTTTTCCCCAGACTGTTTCTCCTACCGCAACGGCGGGTCATACATTTTTTCCTTTCCGGCCAGCCAATCCTCGTAAAACGGATGGGAGCGGATAAATTCGTATAACTTCAAAATCGTGTCGATGATCCGGCTGTCATCCCTCCCGCCGGACAACAGCTCTACCAGATTCGAAAACTGCCGTCCTCGTCCGAGGCATAAAAGGTCTCGATTACCTGCGCCGCCGCTTCCTGCCGGAGAAGGGACAGCCTGCTTTCCTCCCCCAGAATAAAATCCGCAGGTAAGTCCAATTCTTCCGCGTGCTTGCTGATCAAATCCAGGCAAAAGCATGAATGGTGCTGATATGGGCTCGCTCCATTAAAAAGCGCTGGCGGCGCAGATGCGGGCTGTAAGGCCTTGCAGCCTGCTCCTGCGCCAAACGCGCGTCGATCCGCTGGCGCATTTCCCGCGCCGCCGCATTGGAAAAGGTAACAACCAGCAAGCGGTCCGCATCCACCGGATGCTCTTCATCCAGCAGCATGGAAACAACCCGCTCTACCAAAACGGCGGTCTTGCCGCTGCCTGCCGCGGCTGATACCAAAAGCGTTCCGCCGCGGCTTTGGATCGCCTGTGCCTGTTCTGCAGTCCAGCTTCTCTCACTCATTTTCTTCACCGCCAATCTTCTGGAAGAACTCCTCCCGGGAAAAATCCTGCCGCAGGCGTTTCGGGCCGTCCTCTTCCCGACCGCAAATGCTGCGATAATCGCACCATCCGCACAAGTCGAACTGCTTTTCTTCCAGCGGCAGCGCCGGGATGTCTCCCGACCAGAGTGTTTTGACCATTTGCCGCAGCAGGGATTCGATGTACCGCTTGAGCTTTCCCAGTTCCTCCAGCGACGCCACCGAGGATTTGGCATCTATCTGCCCGTCTTTGATCTTTGCTGGGATAAATACGCCTGCGCCGTCTGATTCCATTCCCTCCAACACCTCTGGATCGGAAAGCAGCAAACCGTTCATTTTCAGCGCCTTTTTTTCTGCTGGGATTGCATCTGCTCTTCCCTGCATGCCGGTCTGCGGGCAAAAACCGGTTCTACCCGGCATGTACAGGACTCCGGCCGGAATGACGTTTTCCAGCTGATCCTTTCCATTTTGACAGATCGAAAACAGATAAACCAGCATCTGCAAATTGATGCCGTAATAAATATCGGTAAAATCAAAAATTTTTAGCGCCGGTTTTATAGTCCACTACCCGGACATAGCGTTTTCCCCGCTTTTCCATTACGTCTACCCTGTCTACAACACCTTCTACCCAGATCCTGCCGCCGTCAGGCCGTCAATTCCAACGGTGGGACGGAAGAATCCTTTGCGATGGCCAGTTCGAATGCCACCGGCTCAAAATCACAAACCGCAAACTCCATGGCCAGATGCCGGATGAGCCGGACAAGCGTGTTCGCCATCCGTGTAAACAGGTATTTAAAACGTGCCGTCTTGTCCGGTTCTCCTCCCATGGCTTCCTGCAAGTAGTCGTCAACGCCCGGCGCACCAGACGACGGCACTCCTCTTCGGGTAATCCGCACAGCGCCTTGCCGGGGTATTGCGAGGTTACCTGCTGCAGCACATAGTGGATCACCGTGCCCGATTCCATTGGAGACAACTGTGCCTTGCGGGGCTTTTTTAATCCCCAGGCCCCGCTCGCAAAAATAAGCAAACCTGCATTGATGATACCGGTCAATCTTGGAAGGGGAAAGCCGCATTTGGCTGCCGAACAGTGCCCGGGCCGTCTCTCCTGATTCTATGACGAATCCCTCCGGCCGAGCGGGGTAGCAAATCCGCCGGTACTGTTCGGCATAGGCACCGTTTTCCAGCAGAGAGCCCAGAGCCGCCGCTTGGGCAGAATTCTTGTCCGTCACTCGCCCGAATACATGCAGCGCAGTTTTTCGTTGAGCGCATAGAAGACAGGTGGGTTCTTCCGAAGCTTTTTGGCATGGCACCTGAGGGAAAAATATCCAAAACTTCCTCACCATCACGGATGGCGCGCCATCGGAACCCCTTCAGCCGATTCCTCCGGCCAGGACAAGAACAGCCCATCGCTGGCGCAGGTCATAGCCGTATAAGCGAAGTAGCGTTCTTCCAGTACCCGCAGTTCAAAGGGTTCCGAAACGGCAATTCCTGCCGAAAAAGCTGTTCACGCTCCCGCTCGGATAAAATCCCTTCCCGACTCACTGGGGCAGGGAACACATCTTCGTTGGCCCCGATTACAAACACATACCGGGGTGCATTAGGACGGATGCGGTCGGCAGTGCCGATAGTGACCGTATCCAACGCCTGGGGGATTTGACCCAAGTCAGCGGTAAGCAATACCACCCGCATCAGCTCGCAATGTTTTGCCAACGTATACGTCCGATCGTTCAGTACCATCGCATACTGATCCCACAAATCCATCATCCCGTCAAAAGGCCCCGCACGCTGTCCCGCTCGATGTTATCCTCCTGGGAATCCTGCTTTTTAATTGCTCCAGAATCTGAGCCTCTTTAAATATTCATACAACGCCATGACCAATTCCCGCCCGTTGCAAACGCGGATCTTTCCCGAAGCACAGTTAAAGGCTTCATCAGTCTTTGGCGAAGCGCCTCGATTTCTTCCAGTTTCCGAACATTTTCCGCCTGCATCCTGCCAAAGCCGGACGGGTTCCATACGAAAGGCGCTTCCCATCGGGCACCACTGATATCCCATACATAGGCATACTCTTCCAGCAAAGCCACCTGCTCCAGGAAAAATCCAGCAGCCCGGTTTTTAAAAGGGAAAATAAATCCTCGCTGCGGAACCGGCTTTTGCCGCCTCCATCGCCGACAGAACCGCCGCCGTCAGCGGCTGTGACGCCACGTCAAAGCGCTCGTCCATAAAATAAGGGATTTCATAATCCGAAAAGCTGGCGCGCACTGGCTGCAAGTACGGATCCAAATCCCGCCCGATCACCACGATATCCCGATAGCGGCACCCTTCTTCCCTTACCAGATGTGAAAATACGCGCCGCCACCCATTCCATTTCTTCGTATGGATCCCGGCAGGGCGTCAGCCGGATCCCTTCTGTTTCTGAGACCGTCTTTTTTCCCTTCCCGGAATAAATTTTCTTCCAGTTTCGCAAGTGCCGGCGCACGGAAGCGCACAGATTTTTGCAAAAAGCACCGGTGTTTCCACCGGTATGCTGTTTTTCTTGCCAGCTCCATCAGCCTTCCTGCCGTACGGCAGGAAGGGACAAAAATTCCGTATCCTTCCGAACGATCAAACAGGCTATCAGCGCAAAGGGAAAAGGTTACAGAGGAAGCGGTTTTCATCAGCTCTTCCAGCAGGGCGAATTCCCCTGCCATAAAGCCCTTAAACGAATCCACGAATATGGCGTATCCCCTGAAAAAGGGGGTTCCTTTTAACCGTTCCTGCGCATCGTCCAGCTGACTTTTTGCTCGCCAAAAGAAGAAGCCAGCAAGCTGTCATATGTTTCATAAATCAAATAAAAGCTCATCTATTTTTTCGGCAAAAGAAGCTTGGCCAATCCGGCTTTTGACCTCCCGCAACATCTGAGGGGCAATCCCCGCTGTGCGGAATTCTTCCATCTGGCTGGCCAATGCCGCGATAGATGCGCCGCTGCGACCGCTGTCTTGATACCGTCGCAGCACGCCCTTAAGCTGTTCCAGCGCCAGATGCATCATTAAATATTGGGCCGCCTCCTGTGGCGTCTGTCGAGCGGCGCCGCCCAGTTCCCGAAAAAATCCGGTCGCAAAGACGGGTAAAGCTATAAACCTCGACTCGAAGTGCTGAAGAAGCATCCAGCGCATGCCGCACCGCCTTTTCCATTTCCAGGGAATATTGTTCCGGCACCAGTAACAAAACCCTCTGCCCGGCGCGGGCAGCCTTCCCGGCTTCTTCCAGCACCGGATGTTTTTCCCGTACCGGCCGTTCCCAGAATCCATCGGATCATCTGCTTCTCCTCCAAACCGAAAAACAGGGCTTGCAATTGCTCACAAGCCCCGGTCCTACCCTTTTTTTCTATTTCAATTTCGCTTTTTTCGGATAAATGTCACCAACAGTTCCGCTGTATCATCATAGCCCAAAATGGAGGAATCCACCGAAAGGTCATAGTTCAGCAGATCATCCCATTTATGATTGGTGTAAAAATGATAATAGCTTTCTGGTCTTATCCGTCTTGGCAATCAGATCCTTCGCCTGCTTCATGTTCAGATGATACAGTTCCATGATCCTTTTCTGGCGCACCTCAAACGGCGCATGGATAAACAGGCTGATATGGCAGGGATGGTCTGATAAAATGTCGTCCGCGCACCGGCCGATAATCACGCTGTTTTTTTTCCGCCGCTTCCTTTGCGGATAACGTCCGCCTGAATGGCAAACAAGCGATCATTTGTCAATACATCCGGATAGCTGAACGGCACCGTAAAATTGCCGTACGCTGTGGTGGAGAGGGTATAGATAACTTCTTTCGGGTTTTTCATCCGCTTTTTCAAAGGCCTTTTCGCTGATTCCGCTTTTCTGGGCCGCCAACGACAGCAGCTCTTTATCCAGATAGGCAATGTCCAGCGTTTTCGCCAGCCGTTTTCCAATTTCACGGCCTCCGCTGCCAAACTGCCTGTTGATGGTTACTACAAAAGGATTTGTCATCGCTTATGCCTCCTTCCCAAAAATGGCTTGGAACACATTCTTCATTTTTATTATAGCACGTTTCCTTCAGTTTACAAGGTTTCTTCGCGATCTAACGGCAGGATAAACCAAAAATCGCTTCCTTTTTCCAGCTCACTGTCCACCCCAAAGGCTGCGTTATGCAGTTGAAGGATCTCCGTTAGCAATGGATAGCCCCAGGCCCGTACCGATTACCGCACGGCGGTGGGGCGTTTTGCTGTAATAGCGGTCCCAAATGCTGTCCATTTCCTCTGGCGGAATGCCGACGCCATAATCTATCACGTCGATACGCACCTGGGATGCGGTAATGTTCTGGCGTACCGTAACCCTTTTCCCCTCGCCGGTAAAAGAAATGGCGTTGTTGATCAGATTGTAAATCACCTGGCCGATTTTGACCTGATCAGCCTGAACCCAGGCATCCTCCTCAGCTTCAAACTCGACCGTATATCCCTGCTGTTCCACCAGCTTCTGGTAGCGAGACAGCGTTTTCCGGATCTCCTCAGTCAAATTAAACCGGCGTTTTTCCATCCGGCGCACACCGGCCTCTACCTGAGAAAGATCTAAAAGATCATTGACCAATAAACTCAGCCGCTGTGCCTCATCCACAATAATCTGGATATTTTCCGGTGTATTTTCACCCGGAATATCCCGCATTACCTCGCCGTAACCAATAATCATGGTCAGCGGTGTACGAAGATCATGGGAAACATTTGCCACCAAATCTTTACGTAATCGATCCACTCGTCCCAACGCCTGGGCTGTACGTTGAGCGTATCGCTCAATTCGGTGATTTCCCGGTAGCCATGGCCGTTGAACGAAACTTCATAATTTCCTCTGGCCAGCTCTTTGGAGGAACGGTTGATATCCTCAATCGGCTTGGCAATAAAACGGGACATCCATACCGCCAAAAGCCCTGCCAGCACAAAAAACAGAACGCCAATGCAAAGGATCTGCACTCTCAGCGTCCTGACAGTGGCGCTTAGCGGTGTAATCCGGGCGTTTATGCTAATCATTACCTGCGTGCCGTCCTGCCTGTCCGCGATTTGGAAATAGGAAAGGCTTTGCTGAATCTGTTCCACAGAAAAAAGCGGCTTGCTCAGCCACGGATGCTTTTTTTCCTCGGCACCGGGTTCTGATGATGGCGCGGGAAGGCTTTCTTTCCCTCCCTCGTTAAAATACATCATTTTTGTCCCGCCCTTTTCCTGCACCTTCTGGAACAAAACAGCTTTTGCCTGCGCATCCATTTCCTGCAGCGAGCAATAGCGGAATTTTCCGCTTTCCTGCAGCTGCTCTCCATCCGCTCCAATCAGATGCACGCAGATATCCCCTGATTCTGTAACCCGGTTTAAAAGCTCTGTCAGGTCCTCGCTGTCAATGTTATCCGCGATCGTCTGGCTGTAACTGCGAACCTCGCTTTCCTTAATCATCTGATAAAACTCGTCCAGAAACACCGTTTGCAGCAGCCATAAAACAATCAGGATACAGACAGAAAAAAACCGCCAGGCAGGAAAAAATCTTCCCTTTTATACTAATCTTGCCCCATCGCAAAACGATAGCCTACCCCCCGCAGCGTTACAATACCCGAGCTATACGGCCCCAAGCTTTTGCGCAAAAGCTTGATATGCGTATCCAGCGTTCTCGCATCGCCATAATAATCGTATCCCCACACCTCATTGATCAGTTTCTCTCTCGTCAGTGCAATGCCGCGATTGCGCACCATGTAAAACAGCAGGTCGTATTCTTTCGGCGACATATTTACCGGCTTGCCATCTACGCAGACTACACGGGCGGTAAAGTCCACCGTAAGCCCACCGCACTGATACACTTCTTTTTTCTTCGCCGCCTCCGGCGGGCACACCGATTCAGCACCGCCTGGATGCGCAGCATCAGCTCTTTGGGAGAAAAAGGCGACCACACCATCGTCAATTCCCATCCGAATTCCATAATTTTATCGTATTCCTCTCCGCGGGCAGACAACATAATAATCGGCACATCGGAAAACTCTTTGATTTTCGCACAGGCAGTCAGGCCGTCCATTCCCGGCATCATAATATCCATTACGATCAGGTCAAAGGAGCCGGACCGGCACAATCCTACCGCCTGTTCCCCGTCAGAAGCCTCCTCCACTTGATACCCTTCAAAGCTTGCATATTTGGCGATGAGCTTTCGAATATTGGCTTCATCGTCCACTACCAGGATTTTATACAATACGTTTTTCCCCTCTTTCTGCCATTTGGCGGTTTTGGTTATATGAGGTTAGTATAGCAGAAAAATGTGTTCATTCCATTACAATTTTTTTTCAAAATAATTTTTTGTTCCTTTCAGCCGTTTTTGCAACGCGTGTCTTCCCCTTTCACGCGAAGCGCTTTCTCCCTGGACGAACAGGGCCCTTTCCAAAAATTGGCCGCCTAAACCCATTTAGGGCTACAGGCGGACCAACCGGCATCTTTCGATTAGTTTTTGGTATTTTCCGCAAAGGAGTTATTCACCAGCTCCGAAAAAGGAGCGGCTTTTTTCCAATTCCCTGCCTCCTGCATCACGGTCTGCAGCTTTTGGAAGGATTCCTCCTTCATATCCGGCGTAGCGCGCCAGGCGTCGATATCCTTATAGTTCTGCACAACGGTCTCCAGCGTTTCCAGATCAGTGTCCGGAAAAGACGGCTGAATCACCTTGGCAACTTCCGCTGCCGTATGTTCCTGTACCCAGGTGAGCCCCTTGGCAATGGCGTTAGTAAAGCTCTGGATCAACTCCTCGTTCTTTCGATAAAGCTCTTCTGTGCAAAATAAGCGGTATAAGGGATCTCGCCGCTTTCTGCACCGACCGACGCTACAATAAAGCCAGCACCCTCGGCCTCCAGCGAAGAAGCTGTTGGCTCAAACAACGCTACGTAGTCTCCAGTACCGCTGATAAAGGCGCCCGCCATAGCGGAAAACTGGATGCTGTCATCAAAAATCACATCAACGCCAGGGGTCATACCGTGCTGTTTGACCACATATTCCAATGTCATATACGGCACGCCGCCTTTTCTGCCCGGCAGAAGGCTTTTCCCTTTCAGCTTTTCCCAGGTGAAATTTTCATCCGCTTCCCGTGCCAGAATGAATGCGCCGTCGCGCTGGGTCATTTGAGCAAACACCTGCATGTAATCCTCTTTGCCCTCATTGTAAACGTAGATACAGGCCTCTGGGCCGGCAAAGCCGATATCGACGCTGCCGGAAAGCACAGCGGTCATTACCTTATCGGCACCCTCGCCGTTGCTCAGTTCCAGCTCCAGTCCTCTTCCTCAAAAAGCCCAGCTCGATTGCCGCATACTGCGGCGCATAAAATACCGAATGGGTCACCTCGCTCACCGTGACCTTTCTGCAATTTTCTCTGCTCGCCGCAACCGGCCAAAAGCCCCATAAGCAGCAGCGCCGCACAGAAAAAAAGTAAAAGCAATTTACTCATTCTTTTCTTCATCGTGATACTCCTTCCAAAATCAATTTCTATGGCTCATTTTCGGGTTATTACCCGTTCGGCAATTACGACCGATTGATATAATAAAGCGGCGACGACCGCGAGGATCACAACGCTCGTCATCACCAGATCCAACTTAAAGACCTGGCCGCCATAGACAATGAGATAGCCCAGCCCGCTTTGGAGACCAGGAATTCCCCCGCGATGACCCCAACCAGAGAAAGTCCGATATTGACCTTCATGGAGTTAAAAACGTATGCAGATTGGAGGGCATCACTACTTTGGTAAATACCTGCCGGCGATCCGCGCCAAAGGTACGGGCCATCGTTATCATTTCCTCATCCGTACTCAAAAGCCGTTTAGCATTTCCAGTACTGTGACAATCAAAGAGATTGCAAGCGCCATCACGATGATAGCCTGCGTCCCTGCGCCAACCCAGACAATAAAGACCGGACCCAACGCAATTTTCGGCAGCGCGTTAAGCACAACCAAAAAGGCTCGCAGATACATGACAGCGTTTTCGACCACCACAGCAGTACCGCCAGGCCAACTCCCCAGCACCGTACCCAGCAAAATCCTATCAGCGTCTCCATGCAGGTAACGCCCAGATGGGTCAAAAGCCCGTTTTCGCCTAAGTTAAGCAGTGTCTTTACCATCCGGGATGGCTGGCTCATAATAAAGCTGTCAATCACGCCGATATTGGCCAAAATCTCCCACAGCGCCAGCAGGGATGACCACTACCGAAATCTGAACTGTCCGGATCATATATTTTTTCGTTTCTGCTTTTGCAGGTATGCGGCCCGTTCCTTTGAGACCGGCAACACGGCCGTTTGATTATACATGGACATCAAGCTCTTTCCATATGGTATTGAAATATTCCTGAAACTGGGGCTGCTCGCGGCGCTGCAGCGGCGTCAGTTCGGATCTGCAAATTGAATTTCCATAATCCGAAAGAAATATGTGCCGGCCGGCGGGACAGCACAATAATTCGGTCGGACATGCTGATGCTCTCCGAAATGTCATGGGTCACCATCAGGGTCGTTTTCTGCTCCAATTTCAAAATGCGCCGCACATCATCAGTTACAGCCAGGCGGGTCTGATAATCCAGAGCCGAAAAGGCTTCGTCTAAAAGGAAAATATCCGGCTTTACCGCCAATGTGCGAATCAAGGCAGCCCGTTGCCTCATGCCGCCGGAAAGCCGGGATGGATATTTATCCCGAACTCCCATAATCCATATGCTTTTAACAGGCTGTTTGCATATTCCACGTTTTCCCCTGCTAGCTTTTTCCGGATTTCCAGCCCCAGCACCACATTTTTTGATAGATATTTCGCCACTCCAGCAAATTGTCGCGCTGCAGCATATAGCCGATGTGTGGAGAAATCCCTTCTACCGGCTCTCCCTGCAGAAGTACTCTGCCGTATGTCGGCCGGATCATTCCAGCCACGATGGACAAGAGGGTGGATTTTCCGCATCCGCTTGGTCCGACAATGCTGACAAATTCCCCTTTTCCTACCGAAAAGCTGATATCTTCCAGTGCAGTCAGTTCGCCGTTATCAGCCTGGTAGGTTTGGGAAATCTGTTCCACTTTTAGTATTTCCTCCATTTCAATCCCCCCTGTTCTGAAAAAAGATACGTCAGTTTTTTGTATGAAAAAGAGAAAAGCCGCTGTGCTGCCGTTGAGGAGTCCGATGTTTCCGGACAAACGGCTTCAAGCTGCTGTTCGCTGACTTCCTGTTCTTTCAACTCGTTAACATTCTATTCCGCTGCGGCTTTCATGGTTCAAGCGAAGCGTTGTTCTTTTGGCTTCTTTTTCCGGTTTCGGAAAAAGAAGCTTCCTAAACGGGGATTACAAACAAAAAAGCAAACACACATTTTAGATAATTAAATCGTTTTTTGTTTTTCCATTGCCCGTGTCGATAGGCACAGACCGTAAAGGTCCAAGAATGGATGAACCTTATGTGAACCGTCGTGGCTGAAGGACGGCCCCACATTCAGACCTTCCCTATGCAGAACTGATTTCCCGATGGGATTCTCTGAAAAATCCCGCGGATTGAACAGATTCGGATGATCGGCCCCTCCCAGCATCCGAAACAGTCCCAGCGCAATTTAATCGGAGATGCGGATATCGCAATGGGGCTTTGAATCACCGATCTTTTCGGATGAACTTTTGCCGCGCTCCGATGCGATTTTCTTTGCACTATCCCGATACGCAGAAAAAAATCAGGATCTTATTAACCGATCAATAAAACGAAGAATGGCGGCATCCTGCATGCCTATTCTTCAAACGGAATGAAAACACGACTTCTTTATCTTTTGTATCCCTTTTTTATACCAGAACAAAAGCCTCTGCCAGAGAAAAAAAAAGGGTATGGTGAAACGGAAGATCTTTTCACCATACCCTTTTAATCTTTATCAGAAATTTCCACCCATCAGGCAACTTGGAAAATAAAAGCCCGCCGCCTTTTAAAAAGAAAGTCATCTGGCTGGAATCAGGCAACCCATCCAGCGCACCGGACTGCCCAAGAATTTCGATCACTGCTTTGGATACCCCTGCACGTATCTGTACCTCGTCCTTGAAATATAAGGACCTCCTGCCGCCGCTTCCTGCAAACTTTGGGCCGCACTGACGCCAAGCCCTTTCAGCGCATTGAAAGGCAGACGGATTTTCCCCTCCTCTACCTGATATTTAGTTGCGTGGGAGCGAAACAAATCCACCGGCAGGAAGGAAAATCCTCTGGCCAGCATTTCATTCACAATTTGCAAGCTGCTGTACTGTTCTTCTTCCTTAGCAGTGCGTTCATTCCCCTTTATCCGCAACCCATCCATCTTCATTTTACTGCCGCTTTGCCTTTCATCGCTGCATCGGCGTCAAAATCTTCCCCCACGGACAGTGAAGGTAGTGGCGTAAAATTCCAGCGGATAATAAATTTTGTACCAGCCCAACCGGATCGCCGCAATCACGTATGCCGCCGCGTGAGCTTTGGGAAACATGTATTTAATCTTTAAGCAGCTGTCGATATACCACTGTGGTACGCCATGTTCCAACATGGCTTTTTTGCTCGTCGGTCAGAAGTTTCGGCGCATTGCCCTTACGAGTGATCTCCATGATTTTAAACGCCATATTGGGATCAAGCCCTTCTGGATCAGATAGATCATGATGCTGTCGCGGGTACCAATCACCTCAGAAATTGTGCAGGGTGCCGTTTTTGATTAGTTCCTGGGCGTTTGCCCAGCCAAACATCGGTGCCATGAGACAAGCCTGAAATCTGCAAAAGATCTGCAAAGGTCTTTGGTTGCGCATCGATAAGCATTTGCCGGACAAAATTCGTCCCCATTTCCGGCAGCGCCAGCGAGCCGGTGTTGCAGGAAATCTCCTCTGCCGTCACCCCCAAAGCCTCTGGCGATGTGAAAAGGCTGAAAATCTTTGGGTCGGAGGTATCTACTTCCATGACTTTTACGCCGGTCATATCCTCCAAATGCTTATATAAGGTGGGCACATCGTGTCCCAACAGGTCCAGCTTCAGGATCGTGTCATGCAGCGAATGAAAGTCAAAGTGAGTGGTCAGAATGCCGGAACCGGCGTCGTCTGCCGGATGCTGGATCGGCGCAAAATCAGCGGCCTCAAACTGGCTTGGCACAACCACCATGCCGCCGGGGTGCTGTCCGGTGGTTCGCTTGACTCCGGCACAGCCGGCCGCCAGCCGCAGCTCCTCTGATTTGTGGACGACCCGCCCCCTGCTCTTCCATATATTTTTTACAAAACCATAGGCAGTCTTTTCCCGCTACCGTAGAGATCGTTCCAGCTTTAAACACATGAGTTTTGCCAAAGAGTTCCTCCGTATACCGATGCGCCTGGTTTTGATATTCGCCGGAAAAGTTCAGGTCAATATCCGGCCCTTGTCTCCATTAAATCCCAGGAAGGTTTCAAACGGGATGTCATGCCCGTCCCGTTGATAAGGCGTTCCGCACATTAAGGTCAAATCCAGAACCGCAGGAACCGTCAGTGATAAATTCACTGTGCTTGCAGTGGGGGCAGACGTAATGGGGCGGCAGCGGATTGACCTCCGAAATTCCAGCCATCGTTGCTACAAATGAAGATCCCACTGATCCTCGGGAACCAACCAGGTAGCCGTTTTTCCACCGACTTCCAGACCAGCTTTTGGGCAAGATATACAGCACTGCAAAACCGTGCTTGATAATAGAGGTCAATTCCCGATCCAGCCGCTTGGCCACCAGCTCCGGCACCGGATCGCCGTAAATCTCCTTTGCCCTGCTCCATGTAATATTCTGCAGATCCTCCTCCGCCCCTTCGATCGTCGGGGTAAAAGTCCCGTCGGGGATCGGCTTAATCTTTTCCACCCGGTCGGCAATGCGGTTGGGATTGGTCACTACTACTTCATAGGCCTTGTCCTCGCCCAAATAAGAGAATTCCCGCAACATCTCGTCAGTGGTGCGCAGATACAGCGGGGACTGCTGATCCGCATCCTTTAAAGCCCATGCCTGCCAGCAGGATCTGCCGGAAAATATTGTCCTTTTCATCCATCATATGTACGTCACAGGTAGCGCATACCGGGATTTTCAGCGTATCGCCCAGCCGAACGATCGTCCGGTTATAGTCTCTAAGCTGCTCCTCATCCCTGGCAGTACCATTATGAACCATGAACATATTGTTTTGAATGGGCTGAATTTCCAAAAAATCATAGAATTTGGCAATCGTGCAAAGTTCGCCCCAGCTCTTTCCATCCACCACTGCCCGGAACAGCTCGCCCGCCTCACAGGCGCTTCCCAAAATGAGCCCTCCCGGTAACGGATCAACTCGCTTTTCGGGATGCGGGGCTTTTATAGAAATAATCCAAATGGGATTTGGACACCAGCTGATAAAGGTTTTTCAATCCGGTCAGATTTTTTGACCAGGATAATCTGATGATAAGAGTAAGCGTTTTTTATAATCGACCCCGGATAATCCCGTGTTGATCTGCTGAATGCCCTGAATCTGTTTGTCCTTTTGTAGGATTTCCGCCAATTTGATGTAGATTTCCGCCAGAATCCGTGCATCGTCACAAGCTCTGTGATGGTTGAAATTGCCCAGCCGCAGATGCTTGGCCACCGTGTCCAGCTTGTGATTGCGAAGATCCGGAAACAGCTTTCGCGCAATGGGCACCGTGTCGATAGCGGTAAACTGATACGGCATCCCGCACCGCCCGGCCGCCGCCTTGATAAAACCTGTGTCAAACGGCGCATTGTGCGCTACCAGCACCGCATCATCCCCACCGCAAAACGCGTAAAACTGCCGCAGCGCCTCTTCTTCCAGCGGTGCATCAGCTACCATCTCGTCGGTAATGCCGGTCAGCTGGGTGATCTTTTCCGGGATCTGACGCTGCGGGTTAACAAAAATGTTGAAAGAATCCAGCACCTGCCCATTCTCCAGCTTCACCGCACCGATCTCGGTAATCCGGTCATTCCCAGCGGAAAGCCCAGTGGTCTCAGATCAAAAACAATGTAAGACCCCGTCAGAGGCATGTCCTTCCGGCCGCTGACAATGGGTACCATATCGTTGATAAAGTAGCTTTCCACACCGTAAATAACTTTAAAAAATCCCCGCCGGACTTGGCGATGGCTGCCGCAGCGCCCGCCGCCTCCGGGAATGCCTGTACTACCCCATGGTCGGTAATGGCAATAGCCTTGTGTCCCCATTCATACGCCCGGTTAACCAAATCCTTGGCATTGACCACCGCGTCCATAGCGGACATTTTCGTATGAGCGTGCAGTTCCACCCGCTTTTCAGGGGCTTTATCCTGGCGGATCAGCTTTTCACCATGCAGATATCATACGGCCGGATGGAGATTTCACCATCGTATTTATCGTAAGACGCCTCGCCCCGAACCAGCACCGTCTTCCCCTTGGCCAGCGGCTCGTAAACCGCCGCCTTTTCTTTTTTCAGTGATAACCTTCATCACGTTGGAACTGGTATAATCGGTAAAATGGATCGCTAAAATCACCTTGGAGCCATCCCGGACTCGCGGCTGTCCACCGCAAAAATATCGCCCCAAACGGTCACCTTGCCGCTCTCCGCATCAATAGAATCCAGCGAGACCGGCTTTTCCTTGATGGCCCGGCCGGTAACCACCGACAAAGAATCCTTATCAAACGGCAGGTCACCCATGTCAAAGGCGATGGTCTGACATTTGGCCGGCGCAGCTTTTTCTCCTGCGACGCCTGCTGCTTTTCCCTTTGGATTTTTACCGTCTTCCTACGGTTTTCTTCCGCAGATTGGGTAAATTCTTGGGAATATTCCTCCAGTTCGGTCACGCCGTCAAACGCGACCTCCACTTCAGTGCCGAACTCCTGGCACAGGATTTTCCGGATGTGCCGGTCGCTTCCGGCGCTTTGTAAAAGCGCCAATCCACCTCTTTTCAAGTGAATCTGCATCACACCATTCCGATAATCAGCACTCACTCCGTCCAAAAAACCATTGACCAGGCAGTTACGGTGACGCAATTCTTCTACCACCTGCTCGATATAGCTGCCATCCAGCAAACTCTCGTCATACCGGGGCGACAGAACACACTTTTTCAGCCGAAGCTTTTCGCACAGCTGCTTTTCCGCCGCGTACAGCTGGTTTTCGACACAACAGAAGTCAGGCGCAACCCTACCTGCAACTCACTTTTTTCCCGGGAAACGGTCATGGACGCCACTTGCGCGAGTGCCATATCATCCGGCAGGCCGGAGCACAAATCACCAAACAGTGCGCCAAAGCAATTGGAATCCATAACCCTTCCCCTTTCTCCCTTTTTACATTTTTTCGATCTCGGATAATAAAACGTTTAAGATATCCTTTTCAGGGAATTTTCCCAAAACTTTTCCTTTTTTAAACAGCAGCGCCTCTTCCATGCCGCCTGCAATGCCGATATCCGCTTCTCTGGCCTCGCCCGGCCCATTGACAGCACAGCCCATGACCGCTACGGTAATGGGCTTGGTGCAATCCGCAGCTTGTCCTCCACCTGGTTGGCCAGCGCGATCAGGTCAATGTTCGTCCGCCCACAGGTGGGGCAGGATACGATGCGCACTCCTTCATCCCGCAGCCCGATGGCCTTGAGGATATCCTTGGCCGCCGCGATTTCCCGTACCGGATCGTCAGTCAGAGATACGCGGATGGTGTCTCCGATCCCATCCAGCAGCAATGAACCGATTCCCGCTGCAGATTTAATCAGCCCCATCCGTTCGGTGCCCGCCTCGGTCACACCCAGATGCAACGGGTAATCACACCGCTGCGCCGCCAGGCGGTAGGCCTCCACCATGGTCCTCACATCAGAAGATTTGATGGAAATAACAATGTCCCCAAAATCGTTTTTTCCAACAGAGACACATGGCGCATAGCGCTTTCCACCAGTGCTTCCGCCGTGGGGCACCATACTTTTCCAATAAATCCTTTTCTAAAGAACCGCTGTTTACCCCAATGCGGATGGGGATATTTCGGGATTTGCATGCCTTCACTACTGCCCGAACGCGGCTTTTGTCCCCGATATTTCCAGGGTTAATCCTCACTTTATCGATTCCCGCCGCCACACATTCCAACGCCAGCCGGTAATCAAAATGGATATCCGCCACCAGGGGAATCCGGATCTGGCTTTTGATGGCGCCCACCAATCGCACCGCCTCCATGTCGGGGATCGCTACCCGGACAATCTCGCAGCCGGCCTTCTCCAGTTCAACCGCCTGCCGAACATTGCCTTGCACATCTGCCGCAGGCCGGTTAAAGCATAGATTGATACTCACCGGCGCATCCCCACCGATGAGCACCCGCCGGCTTTTACCTGTTTGGAAACACGTATCATCAACTTCACCCCGAAAGAGCCGTACAATATCGTTAAACGTCACAACGATCATCAGGCCAAACAGCAGCACAAACCCCAGTGCGTGTACATATCCTTCATATTTCGGATTGACGGGTTTGCCGCGCACCGCCTCAATCAGCAAAAATAATAGCCCGCCGTCCAACGCGGGGATCGGCAAAAAAGATTAAGCACGCCAAGGTTGATGGTGATAAACGCAGCCAGCATCAAAAAGGAAGACAGCCCCATGGAACTTGCTTCGCCCACGGCGGACGCTACTCCCACCGGCCCGGACAGCTGATTGATTCCCAAATTTTCCGGTGACGATATCGATCAGCGAAGTCCATACCAGCTTCGCCACCGTTCCCGTGTAAAAAAACGCCTGGCGCAGTACCCCTCCGACCGTCTTTTCCCGGCCATACACCTTGAAATCCAGTGTTGTAGGCGACCGTTCCATCCTCCATTTGTTCGGTCGAAAACGGTACGCCAGTCAGTTCCACTTTCTGTCCATCCCGCAAAACGACCATATCCACGCTGCCGTCGGAATCCCGCATCATGGTATAGATGATATCATAGTCAATGTTAATCGACGAGCCGTTGATTTTTAGGATTTTATCGTCTACCTGCAGCAGCTGGCTGCTGGTAGCCCCTCCTCAAACCGGGCGATAGTGGTCGTCCCGATGGCTGACTGCTGGCTCACGACAACCAGCAGCAAAAACCCAGGATCAAGTTCATCAGCGCACCAGCGGTAAAATCAGGATCTTATTCCAAACCCGCGCTTTGGAGAAAGACCCTCCTCCTCCTTTCCTCGTCCTCGCCTTCCATGCTGACAAAGCCGCCGATCGGCAGCAGCCGCAACGCATACTGTGTATCCTTTTTTACGTGTTTTCCAGATCACCGGCCCATGCCCAGCGCAAACTCATTGACTTTGACGCCTGAAAGCTTGGCGGTAATAAAGTGGCCGAATTCATGAATGAAAATCAGCACGCCAAACAAAAAGAATAGTCAAAATAATACCCAAATCTCAAATCCCTTCGCGCGCTTTTGCGGCCGTTTGCTTCCTCCAAACACCATGCCGGACAACATCGATTTTTTGCACCGTTTTATCCGAAAGTTTTCTTTTTTCCTCCGTATTTTGAATCCTCTGCATCTTCATTTACAATGCTCTCTTACAAACCGGCGTGCTTCCTGTTCGGCCCAAAACACATCTTCCAGAGCATAATCCAACGGCATCCGCTGGGCAAAAAGTCGCTTTTTCTACCAGCTCGCCAATTTGCAGAAACCGGATCTTTTCTTCCCGAACAACGCCACTGCTTCTTCGTTGGCCGCATTGGCGGCACAGGGATACAGTCCGCCCATCCGCATGGCGTCTATGCAGACCTGTAAACAGGAAAACGTTTTATAATCAGGCTGGTAAAAGGTCAGTTTCCCATAATCTGTCAAGGAAAGCGGCTTTGCCCCGCTGGGCACCCGGTTCGGTATAAGTCATGGCATACTGAATCGGGATCTGCGCATATCCGGGACACCCAGCTGGGCGATGCAAGAACCGTCTATAAATTCGACCATCGAATGGATTACGCTCTCCCGGTGGATCACCACCTCGATGTCGTCCACCGGCTTTGGAACAGCCAGACAGCCTCGATAACCTCCAGCCCTTTGTTCATCAGAGTGGAAGAATCAATGGTCAGCTTAGCCCCATAACCCAGTTTGGATGACGCAGGGCCTGTTTGACCGTAACCCGTTCCAATTCCTCTCTTTTTTTCCAAAAAGGACCGCCAGAAGCCGTTAAAATGATTTTATGCAGTGCATCCTTCTTAGGATTCCCCTGCAGGCATTGAAAAATTGCCGAATGTTCGCTGTCCACCGGCAGAATTTTCACTTTTTTTCTGCGCCGCTTCTATCACCAGCTGTCCGCCCGCTACCAACGTTTCCTTATTGGCAAGGGCCAGGTCAGTCCCCGCCTCAATGGCAGCCAAAGTTGGCTGCAGGCCGATCATTCCCACGACCGAGTTGAGAACCAGGTCGTTCTCCGGCAAAGACGCAATCTGGCAAAGGCCCTCCATTCCACACAAAAACCTGCGTGCTGGTATCCGCCAGCCTGATTTTTTAAGTCCGCCGCCGCCTGCGGATCCATCATCACCGCATAACGGGGAGAAAAGCCCTGACCTGCTGTTCCGCCAAATCAGTGCTCGTATTTGCGGAGATCGCCTCCAGCCGATAGCCCAGACGGCGCACCACCTGCAACGCCTGCGTTCCAATAGAACCGGTTGAACCCAAAATTGTGACTCTTTTTCTGCTCCATATACGCCTCCAAATGGTTACCGGACAATGGGGAACAGCCGGATAAATAAAAATACAAACGGCAGTACGAAAAAGACGCTGTCAAACCGGTCCACAATCCCGCCATGGCCGGGCATCAGCGAGCCGTAGTCCTTCACACCGCATTGCCGCTTGATCAGCGAGGCGGACAAATCCCCAGCATCGAAACCAAAGGCGCCGACCGGCGTCATCAACACTAGCAAAAGATAACGAATCTGGAGCTGGGCGCCCCAAATGCTTCTGCCGGCCCACTGGCAAAACAACGACAGCAGCAGTACCGTGACCACGCAGAACACTACGCCGCCCACCGCGCCTTCCACTGTTTTTTGGGGCTGATTTTAGGCGCCAGCTTGTGCTTTCCCATGGTAATGCCAAAAAAGATATGCGCCTGTGTCAGTCAACCAAGCCAGGCCAAAAGCCAACAGCGTATAGTAAATTCCCTCCAACGGGGTTTCACTCGCCTGCCGCAGCCAGATCAAAACGCTGGTCGTGTAGGAAATAACACTGGTGGCGGCAAAAGCCGTCGCGGCTTTCGTGTAATGCAGCGATTCATGATAAAAAAGTAGAATTCCAAAATAGCCAGCGCAAAAACGGCTTCGCCATATACCAGCCACTGTCGGGCCTGCTCGATGTTAAAAAAAGGAAGCGCGCATCCAAACAGAAGGCAGACGGCGGACAACGCCTTATTTTCCCATACGCCGGTCACATGAAACATTTCATGCAGCGCCAAAAAATAATCACCGCTGCACTGATATTCAAAAAATGGTCTGATACAACGCCAAAATGGCAAAAAAAATCGTCAGGCCTATCACAGCCGTTGCAATCCGCTGTTTCATCAAATGCCTCAAATCGTCTGTTTCGTTTTTGCATACTGGGCAATGGCCTGATCCAGATGCGCTGGGGTAAGTCCGGCCATAGCACATCCTGGAAGACAAATTCGGTATAAGCCAGCTGCCATAACAGGAAATTAGAGAGACGAAGCTCGCCGCTGGGACGGATCAGCAGGTCGGGATCCGGGATCCCAGCCGTATAGAGATGCCGCTCGAACAGCCTTTCGTCAATACTGTCCGGATCAATTCCCCCCGAGCCGCCATCTGTGCCAGTTCCCGCGCACTATGCACGATCTCCGCCCTTCCACCGTAATTTAAGGCAACGCAAACAGTGATCCCTGTATTTTTCGCTTTCCCGTACTGCGCTCTCCATCAGCTGCTGCAAATCGGAGACCAGCGGCTTCCGGTCCCCAGGAAAAGCAGCCGCACATTCCGCTTTACCTGCTTGGAAGCCTCCTTCAAATAACTGCGTAACAGCTCCATAATCGCATCCACTTCACTTTGAGGCCTCTTCCAATTTGCGGTGGAAAAGCGTAGGCCGTAACATACTTTACCCCGATTTTCTGGCACTAGTCACAAATATTTTCAAATGCCTTTGCGCCCTGCTTGTGGCCGGCATTTCGCGGCAGCCCCGCCGCTTGGCCCAGCGCCCATTCCCATCCATAATAATCGCAATATGGGCCGGAACCGAAAACGACTTCTTTTGATGTTCTTCTGACATAAATCAAACTCTCCCAGTGCCCCCCCTGAAAAGGCGGCCGCCAAAACAGGGTACGGCTTCGAAATTCGTCGAAAAAAGGGCATAGGCGCAGCCTATGCCTTTTGAACCTGTACCAAATGTTTTTCAGATTTCCATAATTTCCTTTTCTTTTGCTCCAGCCATTTTGTCAATCTCTTTGCAGTATTTATCGGTCAAATCCTGAATATCCTTTTCGTATCCTTTCAGGTCGTCCTCTGTAATTTCTGAACTTTTTTCATGGCCTTATATTTTTCCATCGCATCCCGGCGGATCGCGCGGATCGCCACCTTGGAATCCTCCGCTGTCTTTGCCACCTGACGGGTCAGTTCCCGGCGCCGCCCTCGGTCGGCTGCGGGAAGGTCAGACGGATCACATTGCCGTCGTTGGTGGGGTTGATACCGATATCAGATGCCAAAAGAGCCTTTTCGATACTTTTCAGTGTAGACTTATCCCACGGCTGAATGACCAGCGTGCGCCCCTCGGAAACGGTCACTGCCGCCATGGCGTTGATCGCGGTCGAACTCCGTAATAATCTACCTGCACTTTGTCCAACACCGCCGGATTAGCCCGCCCCGCTCGAATCGATGAAAACTCATGGTTCAGCGCGCCGATGGTTTTGGTCATTTTTCGTCATACAGCTTCAGATGCTCTTTCATAAAAACGCTCCCTTTCTCCGCGGCGGATGTTCTGTTTTCTATCCGCAAGCCGTCCTTTCCGCCCAAAGGTCCGGCCACTGGCCGCCAACTGGCTGCCGCACACGCTTCTTATTTTTACCCCTCTGTTACCAGGGTGCCGACGGCCTCCCTGTACCGCACGAACCAGATTATCCGGATCGCCGATATCAAAACCAGCACAGGGATATGGTTATCCTTGCACATGGAGGCTGCCGTCATATCCATTACCGCCAGCTCCTTATTGAGCACCTCGGAAAAGGTCAGGGTATCGTATTTTACCGCGTCGGCATACTTGTGAGGATCCTTGTCATATACGCCGTCCACCATCGTCGCCTTCATCATGATCTGCGCACCGATCTCCGCCGCCCGCAGAGAAGATGCGGTATCCGTGGAAAAGAAAGGGTTTCCGGTGCCGCATCCAAAAACTACGACCCTCCCTTTTCTCTAGATGGCGCACTGCGCGCCCACGCACATAGGGTTCCGCCACCTGCTGCATCGCGATGGCGGTCTGCACTCGTACCGGGACTCCCAGCTGCTCCAGCGCATCGGCCAAGGCCAGCGCATTAATAACCGTTCCCAGCATCCCCATATGGTCTGCCCTGGTGCGGTCCATTTTGCCGCTGCTACGACCCCTGCCAAAAATTTCCGCCGCCCACAACGATTGCGACCTCAGCGCCCAGCTCAGTACATCGTTCTGATGCTCTCGCAGATGTGCTGTACCACGTCGTAATCCAGCCCGAATTTCTGCTCGCCCGCCAACGCCTCTCCGGACAGCTTGAGTAAAATACGTTTGTACTTCAAGCCCATTCCAATCACTCTCCAGTTTTTGGATCATTGCTCAATTTGTATCTATTTTACAATATCGGCCCTGTACATGTAAAGTCTTTCTATGCTTTTCTTTGTGAAAAAAGAAAAGAGAAATATGAACTTTTCCAAAGCTGGCCAAAACAGAAAATTTTTCTGAAAAAATTCGACATCTTCTTCTCAGGGAGGATACCATTTCCTTTTAAGGTGCTCGCGTCCCGTTTTTCACGTAAAAAGGCCCTTTTAAAAGGGCCTTTTTTTTGCCAAAATACGGCAAATCAATCGCTGTCCATCTCGAATTTTTCCACAGCGCCAGTAACTGCATTGATTTCGATATCGTATTCTACCCTCCCTACATGGAAGGAAATTTCATATTTGGTCTTGCCGTCATCCGTATCCAGCTCCGATTCATACTGAAATATCCCCTTCCGCTACTCCTGCACGGGATAACGCGATCTGTTTGGCCTCTTTTTCCCGATCAGCTGGCCTGTAGAGGCAGCTGAACCGGACTGGCCGGACTGTTCCCATTCGTATTTTATCACATCGCCGGTGGATGCGTTGATATCATACTCGTATTCCAGCCCATCCACAGAAAATACCAGCTCGTAAAACCAGCATTCCGTCATCCTGGTCCAGCTCGGTTTTATAGAATACAGCGTTCGCTCCATCTATTCCCGCGTGGGATAACGCAATCGATTTTGCCTGATCTGTACTGATATCCGCTTGGCCTGTCGGAACGGATGTAGCATTCCAGCCGCCCTCCTGATCCTGCTCATTTTTCAGCACTGCACCGCTTAACGCGTCGACCTCATACTCATATTCCACTGTGCCGGAGGAAAATCCACCTCATAAACGATCCTGCCGTCGTCGAAATCCAGCTCCGCTTTGGAAAATCCCACATCGGAAGCGGCCACTCCCGCATGGGCAAAAAGCGATTTCCTTTGCTTTTTCCGCCCCAATATAGGATTTATCGCTGGCACTTCCCTACCACTTCAGTATTTTCCAGCGGCGTATTGTTGGCCGCAATCAGCAGATTTAATTCGTTGACGGATAATTGCGACAGTTCCTCGAAGGAATACAGCGTATTTTGCTGAATCAATTGCTGGACCAGCTGCGCTTTTCCCGGGGTAATCCCATAGGTTTCAGCCAAAGTTTTCAACTCATCATCGTCGGACACTGTCTGGCTGAGCACCGAACCGGTAAACGAATTTGTCTCGAGCAGAGCATTTACTTCCTGCGCCAGCTTTTGTTGAAGCGCTGCACCCAAATCCGGGTCTTTACTATCCACGCTGATTAAAATGGAGTTCGCCAGTTCGTCCAGATACCCATTTCGCAACATAGAGCCAATCAAAGCGTTCATCGTTACCTCCAGGGAGCTGCCTTTAAAATCCATGTCCCCCAGTACAACTTTTGCGTCGTCGTTTAGTGCAATGGTTTCCAATACTTTTTCGTATTTATTGACCCGGATTTCAATACTCGGGTTCACATCCAAAGAGATCGTCGACGCCACAGCGTTTTGTCCTCTGTATCCTGCGTATCCCAAAATGCCGCCAACGGTTAAGACCAGCGCCGCTGCGATACCCGCCGCCGCTTTTATCCAACTTTTTCTTTTATTCTCTGTCAAGGCAATCACGGTTCCTTTCTGTTCCCTACAGTCGGAGAGAACAGATTCCAGAACGTCCGAACTGCATGATGAAATGCCGTCCTGATTTTTTCTTCCACTTCCCGATTTTTTCATCGTTCCTCTCCTTCCGTTACATATTTTTCAGTTTTTTCAATGCGCGGTGATATTTTGAAAGAACTGTCGGCAATGGCAGCTGCAGAATCTGCGCAATTTCGCGGTGCCGAAAACCGGAAACCGCATGCAATACGACGATCTGCCGTTCCTCCTGGGTCAATCGCTCCATACAAGCGCCGATCAGCAGCCTATCCTCCGGGGTTACGCTGTCACAGCTTTTCAGATACGGCTCCCAATCCTCCGGCGGAATATCCGCCGTTCTGCCCCGTTCCCGCAGCTTTTGTAGGCAGCGGTTCCGGACGATGGTAAAAATCCAGGCCATGGGCTTTCCCTGCGGGCGATAACTTCCGCCGCCTGGTAAATATCCAAAAGCAATCATGCAGCGCATCCTCCGCATCCGACGCATTTTTCAAAATAGACAGGGCGAAGCCATAAATCGATGCATTTGTGTGTTGATATAAGGCCGCCAAGGCATCGTGATCTCCCTTGGCAATCTGCGCCATATTCTTCCAACAAAGCTTCTTTGTCTGGCACTGCCGATTCCTTTGCCGGTACCAAGCAGAAGAACAGCAATGATATCCGCCCTTTCATTTGAATAATGCGCTAACCCGCCGAAATATTGCATGAAAACAAAAATTTTTTAAGCAGAACAAAAAGATTCAAAAAAGGGCATTGGCCCGCTAACGCATCCAATGCCCCTGCAAAATTTCAAAATGAATCAGCCTGGATGATTATTTCATCATACTGGCGACTTCATCGGCAAAATTATCCTCTTTTTTTTCAAGCCTTCGCCTTTCTCAAAGCGGACAAAACTCACAGCCTTGATCTCGCCGCCCAGCTCTTTGGCGCAGTTTTCGATATACTTGGAAACAGTGATGTCACCATCTTTGATGAAAGGCTGCTCCAACAGGCAAACTTCTTTGTAGTATTTATTGATTCTGCCCATGACCATCTTCTCGGCGATATTGGCAGGTTTGCCTTCATTGATCGCCTGTTGGGTCAGGATCTCTTTTCCTTGGCGATTTCATCAGCCGGTACGCCAGCCTTGTCCAGATAAGTGGGATTGGCTGCTGCAACCTGCATTGCAACATCCTTCGCCATTGCTTTGAATCCGTCTTTTGCAGCGATATCTGCAGGTGCGTCGAACTTTACCATAACGCCGATTCTGCCGCCGCCGTGGCTGTAAGTGACAACCTCGCCTTCATATCTTGCAAAGCGGCGGATTTTCATGTTCTCGCCAATGGTCAGAATCTTTTCACGCAACGCCTCTTCCACAGTAAACTGGTCGTCAGCCTTGCATGCCATCAGTTCCTCTACTGTAGCGGGGTTCTGCTCGGCAACCGCTTTCGCGCAAGAAGCGACAAAGCTCTGAAAACTTTCGTTCTTGGCCACAAAATCGGTCTCGGCGTTTACTTCAATCACGACACCGACCTTTTTGCTTCATCAACATAGGTATATACGATACCCTCGGCTGCAATACGGCCGGATTTTTGGCCTGTGCCGCCAAGCCCTTTTTCACGCAGCAGCTCAATCGCCTTCTCCATATCGCCGCCTGCTTCGGTCAACGCTTTTTGCAGTCCATCATGCCGCAGCCAGTTCTCTCACGAAGATTCTGAACATCTTTTGCAATGCCATGGGAAATTCCTCCTAGTTTCTATTTTCGTCCGGATGCTCGGCGCCCATCCTTTTTATCCGTGTATCCGTAAAATGCCCGGGACAAGCTCGGGCATTTCGGTAAAAAAATCCTATTTCTCCGCTTCTTCCGCTTCCTCCGCCTCTTCTTTTTTCTTCTATAGCGGCTTCTTCCGCATTCCCCTGCCTGCCTTCGATAATCGCATCGGCCATCACAGAAGAGATCAGCTTGACTGCACGGATAGCATCGTCATTGCCGGGAATTACATAATCCACTTCATCGGGATCGCAGTTGGTATCTACGATGGCCACAACCGGAATTCCCAGCTTCTTTGCCTCAGCAACCGCGATTTTTTCCTTGCGGGGGTCCACGACGAACAGGGCACCAGGCAGTTTCTTCATATCCTTAATCCCGCCCAGGAATTTTTCCAATTTTTCGATTTCCAAGTTCAGCTTGATGACCTCTTTTTGGGCAGGCGCTCAAAAGGTGCCGTCCTCCTCCATTTTCCGCAGTTGAGCCAGTCTCTGAATTCTGCGCTGAATGGTTTTGAAGTTGGTCATCATACCGCCAAGCCATCTGGCGTTAACAAAATGCACGCCGGCACGCAGCGCCTCTTCCTTCACAGATTCAGCCGCCTGCTTTTGGTGCCGACAAACAGCACAGTATCGCCATTGGCGGCAACATCCTTATAAACATGTAGGCTTCTTCCAGCTTTTTCACGGTCTTTTGCAGATCGATGATATAAATACCATTTCTCTCTGTGTAGATGTACTGCGCCATTTTCGGGTTCCATCTTCTGGTCTGGTGGCCGAAGTGCACGCCGGCCTCCAACAGCTGCTTTCATAGAAATAACGCCCATTTTACAATTCCTCCTCAGGTTTTTCCTCCGCCCGGGCAATTTCCGGCCAGCCGGAATTTTCTCCCGGCACCAAAAATCCGACCCAAGCGTGTGTTTTGCCGTGTTAGTATAGCACAATGCTTTTCAAAAAAGCAAGTACTTTTTGGAAAAGCAACGCAGTTTTTCTGGCTTTTTCAGTATAACTCGCCTTCCCCGTGATGTCTAGGATATTTTGGCCTTCGCGGCTCCGGGCGGCGGTCAAAGCAGACCAATACTGCATCCTCGCCGATCACCTTTACTTGGTCCCATGCAATGACAAATTCTTCCCCTTTTCCAAATAGGCCAAAAACGAAATCGTCCGCGCACGACTACGGCGATGACCTCCGCTTTTTTCTCTCGATTTCCACATCGCAAATAGCCCCCAGGCAATTTCCGTCTTTGATGTTAATGACATCCTTATATTTGAAATCTGAAATCCGGTAGATCATCCGCACTGCCCCCTTTTCGCATGTTTATGGCTTTTCTTTGTCCGTTTATGCCTAACAAAAAATTGCCAGGAGAAAAATTTGCATGCTGGGACAAGGTGCTGTCCATGATAAGAGCACAGCCGTCTGACGGACGGCAAAATCGGGAAGAAGCGGGCGTGATGGGATGTATTACAGCAAGGTGGAAATCTGCGGCGTGAACACAGCTAAATTAAAAGGTGCTCAAGGAAAAGGAAAAGGCCGAACTGCTCAAGCAGGTCAGACAGGGGACGAGAAAGCCCGGGAGGAGTTAATTAATGGGAATTTGCGGCTGGTTTTAAGCGTGGTGCAAAAAGTTTACCAACCGGGGTGAAAATCTGGACGATTTATTTCAGGTGGGCTGCATCGGCCTTATCAAGGCCATTGATCACTTTGACCCGGAACAGGGAGTACGCTTTTCTACCTACGGCGTACCGATGATCGTCGGGGAGATCCGCCGTTATCTGCGGGATAACAACAGCATTCGGGTCAGCCGCTCCATGCGGGACATAGCCTACAAAGGCTATGCAGACCAAAGAGCGGCTCACCGGTGAAAAACTTAAAAGAGCCGACGGTGGAGGAAATCGCCCAGGAGATGGGCATGCGCAAGCAGGACGTCGTGCTGGCGCTGGAATCTATCGTGGAACCGGTTTCCCTCTACGAGCCGGTCTATTCTGATTCCGGGGACACCATTTTTGTCATGGATCAGCTGGGAGACAAAAATGACGACAGCAACTGGCTGGAGGAGCTGACTATCCGGGAAGCGATTTCGAATCTAACGCCCAGGGAGAAAAAAATCCTCTCCTGCGCTTTTTACCGGCAAAACCCAAATGGAGGTGGCGAGTGAAATCGGCATTAGCCAGGCTCAAGTCAGCCGGCTGGAAAAAGGTGCGCTGGAGAAGATCAAGGAAATCTCTAAGCGCTGTTTTGGAGCGGACAGCATGAATGATCACTCTTAGAAGAGGGGCTCGCCCTCCTCTTTTTTCGCGTTACTACGGCGTTTCCGGGGATCAGCGGCTTCCGCTTTTTCGAACCGTTCGCAATAGCTGTATGGGCCGAGATCTACAACCTTGCCTGGCTCCAATGAAATCGTCTGCGAAACGCTGTGCTCCAGATCGTCCCAGGGGAGAATGCGATACTCGGTAAAGCGGTTAGGCAAGCCGGCGTGATAAATGCTGTAAACGACATTTTTTCCATCGGTAAAAACGCTATTACAGTAACTCCCTGAACCATCCTCTAAGCCGGGGACCGGAAGAATCATGACCTGTTCCTGCGCCGCGTCCAAAATCCAGAAAAAATGGTGGGCGCAAAACAGCGCTCTGCCATTTTGTGGAACCGTAGACTGAGCCGGCGAAAAAGGCGCCACTTTTTCCGCTTCTGCATATGGCCAGCCGGATTTAGCGACTAGCTGCGCGTCGTCCCCTGTCAAACGGTAAAGCGCCATCTCCAGGGAATTGCTCAGGAGAACATAATCGCCAAAGACCTGAAAAAATCCCGGACAAATTTATCAAAAAAGCCTTCTTCCGCCTCAGCCATCGGAACCTTTTTGTACTAGTCTGCCGGACAAATCGTAAACCTCTAGCAACCAACCCCTACGCCACTTTCCATAGTCAGCCTGGGTCCATTTCCATTCCTGTGCCAAAACATAGATTTTGCCGTTTGCCGCAGCCATCGCGCCGATGCAAAAAGGATTTTGTCCTTCGTTTTTCTTTTCGATCAGCCCGGTGGTTTCTTCGCTGGCAGGATCATAACATGCAACCGTATCGTCGATCCATACGGGATCATTTGCATGGCTTTCACGCGTCTCCCTCGCCCAATAGTAGAGCTTACCGTCCTGCTCGGCCAAATCGGAATAGGCAACCCCTTTTTCAGCAATGCAGGCAGTCATCCCTGCTTTTCCAAAGAAAAGCGGTAGATGACCCTTTCCTTTCAACCGGCCGGTTCCGACCAAATAGTACGAATCCCCCTACCTGCACGGGCTGTCCTGCGCCAATCCCCCACGCTGCGTCGCTGGGTGTATCTCCAATGACTCCGATCTCGGCAGTTTGCAGGTTTGCAGCAAAATAACGCGTCACGGAGGAGGATGCCTCCTGCGCAAAAAACAGTACATCGCCGCGGATCCCTCGAATATTCGCTCCCGTGTTTTCGAAAACGATCTCGTCCTCTTTACCCGCCTGATGCCCGCAATCATATGCGGACAAAACCGGTCCGGTTTCTTTTTCGCCGCAGCTGCTCAGCAGTACCGTAACCGCCCAGGCTACTGCCAGCAGCACACCAGCCTTTATCCTGTTCACAACAGCGCCTCCTTAAGTAAACCTTTTGTTTAAAAAACCTTTTTCACCCCAAAAAATTACAAAAATGTTCAAAAAGTATATTTAAAAAATAAGATCCGTTTATCACATCCCGTGTATAATATCACGTCAAAAGGCCATACTTGTATCGAGGGATTTTAATATCTCCTCGCCTGAAATTTTAGGAGGTGACCATTCATGCAAGAGTCTAAAAACAATAAGCAGCAAAACCAGCAGAATCAGCAAAATCAACAGCAGAAGCAGCAGAACCAAAACAAAGAGCAAAACAGATAACACCCTTTTTTATAAAACAAATCGGGAAAGGCATATGTCTTTCCCGATTTGTTTTTATTGTTCCAAGGGCTTTTCGCAGTCCAGCCCGCAGATATTCCTTTTCCGAAGTGATTTATTCTTTTCTTTCCGGCGGTTCGTCATGCCGGTAGGCTACCTCCCCATTTACAATAGTATAAAGAGTTTTTGCGAACACCTCCATGGGGTTTCCATCATAAATGGCCAAGTCCGCATCTTTGCCCGGCTCAATGGAACCAATCCGATCCGATACGCCGCAGATTTTCGCCGGATTGCAGGTGATAGCTTCCAGCGCGTGCTCCACGCCAAGCCCTTCCTTGGCGGCAAAACCCGCGCAGATCGGCAAATACTGGATACGGGTTACCGGATGGTCGGTGGTGATGGCGATCAGTACGCCCGCATCCTGCAAAATCCCCGGTGTCTTAAAGTCCATGTTCTGAACCTCAATTTTATTGCGCGACGACAGTGTTGGCCCGATGATCGCTGGGAATCCGGACGCCTTTGATCTCACTGGCGATCAAATGCCCCTCGGTACAGTGGTCCAGCGTTAGCCCTAAGCCAAACTCTTTGGCAATGCGGATAGCCGTCAGGATATCGTCGGCCCGGTGGACATGAGCTTTCATCGGGATCTTTCCATCCAGAACCGGCAGCCAGCATTCCATTTGATAATCCGCCTCAAACGTTTCTCCATTTTTCTGCGCGGCTTTCTTTTTCGGGAGCGGTAGTTCTGCGCCCGGTCAATTCATCCCGCAACAGCGCGCCAATAGACATGCGGGTGGATGGAACTTTATTCTGCCCGCTGTAATTCGTTTTGGGATTTTCTCCAAAGGCTATCTTCATCGCCGCCGGTTCTTTTTACAAGCATCCGGTCAATCACCCTGCCATGGGTTTCATGACCAAAAACTGGCCGCCTACCACATTGGAACTGCCCGGACCCACCATGACCGCCGTAATGCCTGCGCTTAAAGCGTTGTGGAAAGCCGGATCCATGGGGTTTACTGCATCCAGCGCTTTAAGATAGGGAATCACCGGCTGGTTTACCTCATTGCAGTCATCCCCTTCAAACCCTTTTTTTTCTTCGGTAATCCCGATATGGCAATGGGCTTCCACCAATCCGGGCAAAATCCAGCCGCCCTGGGCGTCGATCACCTCTTCAGGATCCGGGCAGGAGAGCTTTTCTCCCACTGCTTTGATCTTTCTATTTTCGATCACGACCTGTCCGTTTTCAAAAATTTTCCCCGCCATGGTCAGAACGCGGCCGTTTTTTACATACAGCATTGGCATACCTCCTTCTGTTGCAGAACTAGTATGCCATTTTTACCGGAAAACATACCGTCCCGGCAAAGGAAAACGCGCGGCCCGTAAGCCGCGCGTCAAACCGCCGTCAAAATGCCGGACTGGGCCAATGATACAAAATCATCGCCCGCCACAATAATATGGTCGCGCAACGTAATTTCCAACACCTGCGCCATGTCATACAGCTGGCGGGTCATCAGGATATCCGCATCGGAAGGAAGAGCTGTGCCATGGGGATGGTTATGGGACAGAATAATGGCAGAAGCGGAACACTGCAGCGCCTGCTCCAGGATCCGGCGCGGATGAAATCCCACCTTGTTTAAGCTGCCTTCCCCCATGAGCATGCAATTTAAAAGTTTGAGCTTATTGTCCAGGCAAAGCAGGTAAATCCGTTCGTTGGTGGCGCCAACGTATTTGGACATTAGGAATGCGCCCGCCTTTTCTGCGGAATCGAGAATGATTCCCGGGTCATTCCGATCATTGAGATACGCGTTGGCCAGCTGCGGGATCATTTTGAGCAACGTTGCCGTATTGGCGCTGATCCCTTTGACCTTTACAAGATCTTCATAAGAAGCGTCAAACACGCCGGATAGAGAGCCAAACCGGTTGACCAGTTCGTGGGCCAGATCGTTTGTATCCCTTTGGGGGATGCTGTAAAACAGCAGAAGCTCTAAGATTCCATGGGCGTCAAACCCTGTGAAACCGGTTTGCAAAAACCGGTCTTTCAGGCGCTGCCGATGCCCATAATGGTTGTGCTGCGCCATCCTCCCCCTCCTTTTACAGCTTTCCGGCTTCATCCGGAAACAATGCCTTGACAAAATCCACCTGGGGAACGGTGAAGGTCTGTCCTCCAAATAGGAAAGCAATCCCGTTTCCCCCGGTAAAGGAAAAACTCACCTGATAGGCGCATAACGCCTGAAACCGATAGCCCAACTGGCGGTCTGCCCGGTTTTTCCCCCGTATTTGAAGTCTCCCAGAAGCGGATGCCCAAGATGGGCCATATGGGCGCGGATCTGATGGGTCCGTCCGGTTAGCAGATCGATTTTCAACAACGATAATCCATCTTTTTCCGCCAGCACCTGATAAGCGGTCCGAATCGTCCGGCCTCCAGGTATGGGCCGGTCGTATACCCGCACCTGATTTTGATCCGCATCCTTTTTCAAGTAGGCGGTCAGTGTCTGCCGGGGCTGCGGCATTCTGCCGTGTACAACACATAAATACCGCTTTTGAATCTGCCGGTCCTGATCCGCTGGTTCAGCTCCCGCAGCGCCGCCGCATTTTTGGCCGCCAGCACAATACCGGAGGTATTGCGGTCAATGCGGTTGCACAATGCCGGGGACAAAAGAGTTCTCCTGCCGCGGATCATACTCCTTTTTCTCGTACAAATAATGCAGGATCCGATTAATCAGGGTATCGAAAGCCTCCCGGTCGTCCTCATGGACAATCAAGCCCGCCGGTTTATTGACCAGCAGCACGTTTTCATCCTCGTACAGCAGGTCAAGCTGGGCCGGCGCGTGCAAAAACGCCGCCTTTCCCTGCAGGGGCGAAAAAATTCGTCATTGATATAAAGCTCCAGCACATCCCCCTCCTGCAGCCGGTGGAGATCTCACAGCGCTTTTGTTGCGTTTAATCCGCTTCAAGCGGATGTGCTTATAAAAAGCGGCTGCGGCAGAAGCGGTACCGCTTTGGTCAAAAATTTGTCCAGCCGCTGCCCCGCATCGTTTGCGCCAATCAAAAACGTCTTCATAGCTCCATCCTATTCTGGCTATCGCCTGCTTTTCCGCGTACCGGACACCGGACGTTTGGTGCGGGGCCGTCTGTCCAACGTATCCGGCTGTACATAAATATGGACCGGGCCCTGCCTTTGGGTGATCTGCGTGCCGGCCGTAACCGGATACTTTACCCGGCGGTTTTTCCGCTTTTTCCGGTACAGAAAATGCCGAACCCGCACAGAAACCACCAACAGGAAAAACAGCACTACCACGACCGCAAGGATAATTCCTACCCACTTGATGATATTCCATAAATTCTTCCAGAATATCGTATTATCCTTTACCGGCAGGCCGGTTTCGGCATCCACCTTCTGCCCTGCGGTGTCGCTCAGCGAAAACTGCAACGGAAAGCTTCCCAAATCCCTGTACATGCTGTCGCTTTCAGGCTTGAGCGTGATTTTTAAGCGACGGAGCTACCCTCGCCATAGCGGTATGTTTCCGGCACCTGGTACTCCAAATTCAGATCGCGAATACTATATTGGCGATGCAGTTACAGCGCAATGCTATTGTCCGGATAGATGCGCACTTCCTGCACCTGGGTGTCCCCTTCTAAAACCGGGATCACAAAGCCCTTTAAACTCTGTTTCGAAAGGGTCACCTGATCAAAGGAATCAAAGCAGTAATCAAACAGGGCAGCTGTGTCCTCATATTTTTCGTATTTCTGGCTGCTCATGGTGACACAGATTAATTCCAGTTCCCCCCTGCTTGGCAGTTGTGACCGAAGTATGCCGCGCCTCGTCGGTATAACCGAGCTTGCCGCCGGTGCATCCCTCGTAAGTGAACTGGGATTCGACAAACATGCTGTGCTGGGTTCCAAGATTCCGTTCCTGGCTTTGCTTATTCGTCGGCTGGATGGTATATTCCTCCGCGCACCAGTACTCCCCGAAAGCCTTCCACCCCCAAGGCGTATTGGGTAATCAGCGCCATATCATAAGCGGTAGTATAATGGTCAGGATCGTGCAGGCCGTTGGCGTTGACAAAATGTGTATTGACCGCACCGATCTCCTTCGCTTTTTCGTTCATCATCTCCACAAAACTGGTCGATGCTTCCGCCAACACACTCGGCAATACCATTTGCCGCGTCATTGGCCGAAGCGACCATCGTGGCATAAATCAAGTCTTTTAAGGTAATCTGCTCCCCTTCGGTCAAGGCAATGTGGGTACTGCCTGGGTCGATCGAATGGGTGGCTTCATAGCTCATCGTATGTACGGTGGCGGGATCGGCGTTTTCCAACGCCAGCAGAACAGTCATGATCTTGGTAATGCTGGCCGGATACATCTGCTGGTTCATTTCCTTTTCTACCAGCACCTGCCCGGTAGATACATCCATTACCACCGAAGTCTGGCTGGCAGTGGCTGGAACTTCGGTGGCATATGCCGCGGAAGCCCCAAGCGGCAAAAAAACACCAGCATGACCATCAAAAAAAGAGCCGCATATTGCTTCATATATTTACTCCGTTACAATGTAATAAAACAGGCAAAACCTTTTGAAAAACCTTTCGATCCCAAAAGGCGGCAACCCGTTGAAACAGTCAAAACAAGCCAAAAACGGCCATCCATATTCTCCAGGGTCCAAGGACTAAAACATGCTCCAAGCATCTTGCGCCGAATATCCAGATGCCCGAAAACAACAGCCGCTGTGCAACTGTTGTTATTATAACAAGGAACTGCATAGCTGCCAAGGGAAAGCAAAATTTTCACCTGTTTATCACAAAAATGGGTTCCCGGGTAAAAATTTTTCGTTTTCTTGTTATCCCGGGCAAAATATACTATAATATAGGATAAATATGTTGTCCAACATTTTCCTCATTCCGTTGCGGCGTTTCATTGGTTAATGCTGTGGCGAAATCATGGGGGATTTTCTTTATTTTTGATTAGACGGAGGTTCTTTTTCATGGCAAGGACAGAATTGAAAAAGTATTGGAACAGGCCGAAGCACTGGCCGGCCAGCAGATAACCGTATGCGGATGGGTGAAAACCATCCGCGATTCAAAAGCATTAGGCTTTATTGAATTAAATGACGGCAGTTCTTTCTCCAACCTGCAGGTGGTTTTGAGGACGCTAACATATCGAATTTCAAGGAGATTGCAAATGCAACGTCGGCACCGCTTTGCGGGTCACCGGTACGCTGATGCTGACACCCAACGCCAAGCAGCCCTGCGAAATCCACGCTTGTGAAGTTGTGGTGGAAGGCGCCTCGGCTCCTGATTACCCGCTGCAGAAAAACGCCATTCCCTGGAATATCTGCGGACTATTGCCCATCTGCGTCCCCGCAGCAACACGTTCAACGCGGTATTCCGCGTCCGTTCGGTGGCGGCGTTTGCCATCCATCGCTTTTTTTCAACGAGCGGGGCTTTGTCTATGCCCACACCCGCTGATTACCGGCAGCGACTGTGAAGGAGCCGGAGAAATGTTCCATGTAACCACCTTTGATCCTGATTCCGCTCCTCGCACCGAGGATGGGCAGGTAGACTATAGCCAGGACTTCTTTGGGAAAATGACCAACCTGACCGTTTCGGGCCAGCTGGAGGCCGAGGGCATGGCCCTGGCTTTCGGCAAGGTGTACACGTTTGGGCCCACCTTCCGGGCGGAAAAAATCCAATACGCCCCGGCATGCGGCGGAATTTTGGATGATCGAGCCGGAGATCGCCTTTGCCGATCTGCAGGATGATATGGCGCTGGCTCAGGATATGATCAAATATGTGCTGCGGTACGTGCTGGAGCAGTGCCCGCAGGAAATGAAATTTTCAACGATTTTTTACGACAAGGGTCTGATCGAACGGCTGCAGAATCTGATCGCAGCCGATTTCGGCCAGATCACTTATACCGAGGCGGTCAAGCTTCTGGAAGAACATAAGCATGCATTTGAATACCCGGTCTACTGGGGATGTGACCTGCAAACCGAACACGAGCGGTATCTGACCGAAAAGATCTTCCAGAAACCGGTCTTTGTCACCGATTATCCCAAAGAGATCAAGAGCTTTTACATGCGCCAGAACGACGACGGGAAAACCGTCGCCGCCATGGATCTGCTGGTGCCCGGCGCCGGAGAGATCATCGGTGGCAGCCAGCGTGAGGAACGGCTGGACGTCCTGACCGCCCGGATGAAGGAGCTAGGGACTCAAGCAGGAGGATTACTCCTGGTACCTTGATCTGCGCCGTTTCGGCGGATGCAAGCACGCGGGCTATGGCCTGGGCTTTGAGCGGCTGATCATGTATATGACCGGCATTTCCAATATCCGGGATGTGATTCCTTTTCCCCCGCGTTACCGGTTCTGCAGAATTTTAACAGCGCACGAAGCAATAACTCAATCAAAAATGCAGGAAGATGCAAGATATGTTGCATCTTCCTTTTTTCGTATGCAAATTGGCTGCACATTTCACAAATCCTGTCGCCAAAAACACATTTTGAGCCGTCATTCTATCAATTTTGCAAGATTTATAAAATAATCTTGTAATTTTGAATATAATATTATATAATTGAAACACAATTTGAATTTAGGTGGTAATGACGATGCAAAATATGAAAGATATCGCAATGCTTCTGGCAATCAATCATATGACAGGTTCTCAATCCGAGACCTGTGTATCCCAGATGGCCACCGCTGATCTGTCTGCACTGAAGGACAGCTATATGAAAGAATACGAAGCTTATCAATGCAAAAAATGGAAACTGGATATGTCCCGCGGAAAGCCCGGGCCGGATCAACTGGTTCTTTCGGCTCCTATGCTAGATGTACTGAGCAGCCAGAGCGACCTATCCGCTTCCGATGGAACCGACTGCCGCAACTACGGATGCCTGGATGGCATTCCGGAGGCAAAAGAGCTGATGGGCAGCCTTTTGGGGCTGCCGGCAGAAAATATGATCGTCGGCGGCAACTCCAGCCTGAATATGATGTATGACGCTGTTGCGCGCGCCATGCTCCACGGCGTATATGGATCGCCAAAACGCTTGGTGCCGCCTGGAAAAGGTAAAATTCCTCTGCCCAGTTCCCGGCTATGACCGCCATTTCGCCATCTGCCAGCATTTTGGCATTGAGATGATCTGCATTCCCATGAAAGAAGACGGCCCGGATATGGATCTGGTAGAGAAGCTGGTCGGCGAGGATGACAGCATCAAGGATCTGGTGTGTGCCGAAGTTTTCCAACCCACCGGATTGACCTACTCAGATGAAGTCGTACGGCGTTTGCCAACCATTGACTGATCAAAAAGTGGAATTGCTGAATTTATTTGAAGAGGCAAAGAAAAACGGAAAGGAAGACATGGTTTTCATTTTCTGCTCCACCTCAAAAATCAGCTATCCCGCTCTGGGTTGGCGGCCATGGGGGCTTCCTTCCACAACGTTCAGAACATTAAAATGCATATGACGGTTCAAACCATTGGAAACGACAAAATGAACCAGCTGCGGCATGTGCGTTTTTTTGGCAGCAAACAAGGGGTTTTGGAACATATGAAAAAACACGCCCAGCTGATTCGTCCCAAATTCCGGCTGGTGGAACAGATCTTGGAAGAAGAGCTGGGATTTTGCGGTATCGCCCGTTGGACCCGTCCGGAAGGAGGATACTTCATCTCTTTGGACACCCAGCCCGGCTGTGCAAAACGGGTTGTCGATCTCTGCCAGAAAGCCGGTGTTATCATGACGCCCGGCAGGCGCCACCTATCCCTATGGGGTTGACCCGGATGATACCAATATCCGGATCGCACCGACCTATCCTACGCTGGAAGAACTGGAACCTGCGGCCAGGATCCTCTGCCTGTGCATCAAAAATTGCGACCATTGAAAAGATGATCGCTCAGACTTCTGAAAAGGAAACGGCACCCCAAGCGCCTTATGCGATTGCCCAGTAGAGCGATTTGAAAAAACGTCAAAAAGAGAAAGCGGAAAAACCGCTTTCTTTTCTTTTTATCTGGCCGCTACATTTAAGTTCCCATCTTATTCCACCCAGACCGTAGGAGGGTTTTCTTCCTTTGGGGTATCGTCTGATTCTGTGGGAACGGCATAAGCCGCCCCTTCTTTTGTTTGTTCGTCTGCCTCCTGCGCTTCCTGAACCTGCCGCAGATAATCCAAAAGCCCGGTTTTCGATCTGTTCTACAGGGATATCGCTCAGCATAACTGTGTGCTCATCATCTGTGTCAAACAGCCCGACCGACGTAAAGTGATGCCCTTTTTTCTCTCAAAAGCACTGACCTTCTGCAGATATCCGGCGGCCTCCTCCAGTGTCAATTTCTCCAGATCCGATAAAGCTGAACCGACTTTTCTACCGGTAAATTGGGGTCAAAGGCCATCCCTGGTACCCAAACCGCGCTGTCCTGCGGCTCATTAACGCCGATAAAAAAGATTGATCCTGCCCAATCCCGCCTGTTCCATTTGAATCTGCAAAAGTGCCCTATATTCCTCCTGGAAACGGGAAATGACGTTGCCGTTTTCTAACACGTCAGACTGGTAGGTATCGTAATCCACCTTTCCGTTGCGGCAGATGATATCAAAATGCAGGTCGGGGTTATTGGGGGACACCGCGTGAACCAGATATCCCCCCAATTTAAAGTTATAGGCCGCCCGACTTACCTCAAACCCCATGGTGTACAGACCGCTTTGCTGGATATAATCCTTTGCGGCCCGCTGTGAAAGGGCGGCGGAAATGGGATCCCCAGTAAAAGAAAGGGTTATCCAGGCGGCAATGAATAACAGTCCAAAAGCCGAAACAGCGGCCAATATTCGAAGCCAAAGTTTTTTTTTTTCATTTCTTTCCTCCCGCGCAAAAAAGCATAATCCAGCAAAAACCGATCCCAAGTCCCAATCCGCAAAGCAGAGCATACAAAACGGCCATAGGGAAAGAATCAGCAAAGCCTGTTCCAGGAATTTGGAACAAGTATGCCAACAGGAAAATACCAAGAGGAACCAAAAGAGATTTTCCCCGAAAAGCCAGTACCCCAGCATACCCAACCCCCGGCATCAGAATAAAATTATAAAAACACATTCATAGAATCGGTCACCGCAACGCCGACCAGCGCGCCGATCAACAGAAGCACAATTCCCATCAGAAAAACGCCTTTCGCACCGACGCGATCAGCCGGCGATCCAACGTTTCGTCCGGCATCTTTACCGGGTCCAAGGAATAGGCAGACCGGCATTCTTCACATGTTTCCAAATGTTCCCGTACCAACCGGCAGGAAGCCTCGCTTGCCACGCCGTCCTGTACCAGCGGCAGAAGGTCGCGGATGATCTCGCATTTTTCTTTCATTTGTCTCCCCCCTTTCTCCATCTGCTGTTTGAGCCAGACGCGGGTCCGATGTTCTAAAACCCGTGCAGAACTTTCGCTGATTCCGGCTTTTTGCGCAATTTCCGCGTAGCTGTATCCGGAAACACGCATGGAAAAACCAAATTGACCCGCTCGTCTTTTTGCGCATCAGCCTTTAATGCGGTGCAGCGTCCTCGGTTTGCAGCAGTCTCCTCCAGCGTCTGCCGGGCATAGGTTTCCAACAGGTCATCATATTCCACCGTTTCCCGGCGCTTTCTCATTTCCTTCAGCCATAGGTTCCGCCCGATAGCGAATAGCCAGGTTCTGACACTGCTCTCCTGGCGAAAGCGCCCAATCCCCAGCATCGCCTGCAAAAAGTCTCCTGCATCAGATCGCCCGCCTGCTCCGGATCATGTAAGTCAAACCAAAAAGGTAGCGGTACAGTTCCTCTTTATGCAGGTAGTAAAGCTTTTCAAAATCTTTCAACCGACTGCCCCCTTTCTATTCTATTGGTTCCCCACATGAGGAAACGTTACATTTTTGCCGAAAAAAAAAAAGCCCCCCGGCCACCGCCAGACGGCCAAGGGGCAAATACCTCACTCATTTTTCCTTTAAAAAGGCTTTTCAGCTCGTTCATAAAGGTATTGATATCCGCAAACTGCCGGTAAACCGAGGCAAAGCGGACATATGCTACCTCATCGATTTGTTTGGTTTTTTCCATCGCCAGTTCTCCAATTCGATAAGAGGTCACTTCTCGCTCCAGCGAGTTAAGGATATCTGCTTCGATTTCATCTGTCATCCGGTCGATTTCTTCTAAAGAAACCGGGCGCTTTTCTGGCGCGCAGCAACCCATTAAACAGCTTGTTCCGGTCAAAGCTCTCGGGACATATCCTTTTTTGATCACAACAATAGGCATTGTTTCCACCGATTCATAGGTGGTGAACCGCTTGGCGCACTGAAGGCACTCACGCCGACGGCGGATCCGTTCGTCTACCGCCCTGGAGTCAATTACCCTGCTGTCATGATAGCCACAGAACGGACATTTCATCATGATTCCTCCATCCGAATCAGAAAATTTCTGATTCTGGAAATAGTATATCAGCGCGGGGAAAAAAAACAAGAAAAACCTGATTTTTCTGATGATTGTAATTCTTTTTGGAAACCTTTATAATGGATAGAAGTATTTTTCTTTTCAAAAAATTTTTCACTACCAAAAATTCAGACATTTTTCATCGGCAAAGGAGTTATCATCATGAGCAAAGTTACCTGGAAGCCCGGTACCCTGTTGGCCCCTGTACCGGCGGTCATGGTGTCCTGCGGAACAATGGAGAAGCCCAACATCATCACCGTCGCTTGGACGGGTATTGTCAATTCTGACCCGGCCATGACCTACGTATCGGTTCGCAAAGAGCGATTTTCCCATGAACTGATTTTTGAAAAGCGGCGAGTTCGTGATCAATCTGACTACTTCCGCCCTGGCCCGCGCGACAGACTTGTGCGGCGTCAAATCCGGCCGGAATACCGACAAATTCGCATTGGCAAAACTGGCGCCGGAGCCAGCTTCTCTGCTGTCCTGCCCCATGATCGCCCAGAGCCCCCTATCTCTGGAATGCAAGGTTACCCAGGTGCTGCCTTTGGGCTCCCATGACATGTTTTTTAGCTGAAATTGTAGCGGTAAACGTGGATGAATCGCTGTTGGACGAGAAGGGAAGCTGCACCTTTCCCGGTGCGGGCTGCTGTCTTATGCCCACGGCGAATATTTCTCGCTGGGGCGGCGGCTGGGGGCTTCGGCTATTCAGTCCGCAAAAAGGCGTCCGGCAGGAAGCGGCGGACGCCAAAAACGTAAAAAAGCCGTTTTGACGCTTTACGCCCGCAGATGCGGATTTTTCTCGGGCAGGGATGCACTTTTGCAATAAACTGCACCGCCTGAATCTTTGGGAGGTATTATGATATGAAACGAATATTGGCTATTTTTTTATCAGTGCTGCTGATCTGCACTGGATGCACCACACAGACGCCTTCTTCCACCGCATCTCCGCGGCCGGAATCCGTTGCCGAATCCTCCCTTTTGGAAGGATTCGGCCAACTGCCAACGGACCGCGCCGAAATCCCTTTCGACCAAATGGAGTACATCCAGCCCGACTTGGAAGCAACCATCGCCCAATACGAGGATTTTGCCCGGCGGGTGCAGAACGCTGGATCCGCAGACGAAGTGATGTCCGTCTGGAAAGAGGAAGCGCAGCTTTGCAAGGACTATTATAACATGTATACCCTTTCCAACGTCCTGTTCAGCCTCGACACATCCAATGAGGAAAACGCGGAGAACTATCAGTACATGCAGGATTTTCTTGCCAAGCTCAAACCCGCTGCCGTTTCCTCACCCGCTCTATCCTGCAGTCCCCGTATCGCAGCCAAATCAGCGAAATCGTTGGCTCCCATGTGTTGGACGCCATGAAATCGACGCCAAAAACTATTCTGAGGAGCAGCTGGAGCTGGAATTGAAAGAAAATCAGCTGACGACCCAGTACACCCAGCTGCTGTCACAAGCTGCGGTTTACAAAACAGAAGACTATACCTTTACCACCAGCGATATGTATTACTACATTTACGCCGGCGACCAGGAGGACCGGCAGCTTGCTTCGCAGCTTTTAGGGGAATATTATCAGCAGCTGAACCGGCAGTGTGCGGAAATTTATACGCAGCTGGTGGCGCTGCGCACCGAAAAAGGCCAAAGCCGCCGGGTTCGACGACTACCTGGATTATTATTATTTCAACCGCTCTTACCGTGGTTATGGCCGGGAAGAAATCGAAGATTTCCGTTCCTGGGTAAAAGAGTTCATCGTTCCCGTTTACCAGCAGTTAAAAGACGATGCGGCCGCGCGGCTGGGGCGCCCGCTGAACCTGTTTGAATATACCTCGCCGCTGCCGGAACAATCGCGTATCCTACCTGGAGAGCATTACCAGCGCCAGCGGACTGGTCGAAATCGCAGTGGGCATTCTCCAGGATATCTCCCCCGAAACGCGCGAAATGATCGATTTTATGACCCGAAACAACCTGTATGACCTGACAAGCGCACCCAACAAAAGTCCCGGTGCTTTTACTACCTACTTTTATGGTTGGCAGGAGCCGTATGTCCTTTCCAACTATGACGATGCCGGGACCTATATCCATGAGATGGGGCATGCGCTCAATTTTTTCCGCACCGGCGATTTGATGGTATTGGAGCAGGATTTGCAGGGCTCCGATATCTCGGAAATTCATTCCCAAACACTGGAACTGCTGGCCAGCCCCTGGCTGAACCGCATTTATACCGACGCCAGCGCGGCGGAGAAATCCAATGTTTTCGAAATGTTTATCACCATCCTCTCCGCAACTATGATCGACGAGTTTCAGCACAAGGTATACGAAACTCCTGATATGACTGTCGACCAGCTCAACGCTCTGTACGCACAGCTGGAACAGGAATATTTTGGAGAAATCGATAACCTGGGACTCTCCTATCTGGACGACGGGTTGGACTGGGTGGATATCCATCATCTGTTTGAGTCGCCGATGTACTATGTGGAATATGCCCTGACCGGTGTGGTTGCTCTTGATTTCTGGCAGGATTCCAAGGAAAATTGGGACGATGCTTTCGGACGCCTACATCCAGTTTGTAGATATCCCCAACGACATAAACCTTCCCGATTCCCTGGCGCTTGCCGGACTGAACAACCTGTTTGAAAAAAGCACGATCGAAACGCTGGCACAAAACCTGGAAGCTTATTTTTCCGGCGCTCTGTTTACAGAATAATCAAAGTATATTTACACATTTCGCACAAAATTATTGAATTGAAGAAACAATTATAGTATAATATAGTTAATTACAAAGAGATTCTTTTGCAGGTTGAGCAAGGATTGTTTTCCATGTGCTCTTCCTTATGGATAATTAAAATAAAGGGGTTGAATCTATGAACATTGTGATCACTGCCAGAAAAACAACGGTAAAGACTCTTTCAAAGAGCGGATTGAAAAAGCTGGCTAAATTCGACCGTTTTTGATGATGCGACTGCCACCGTCGTCGTGACCAATGAGAAGGATCGGGAGACAGTGGAAATCACCATACAGTCGATGGGAATGTTTTTCCGGGCGGAAAAAAACCACTGGCGACCGGATCGATTCGCTGGAATCCGTGACAGATTCTCTGATGAAACAAATCATCCGCAACAAATCAAGCTTCAAAAAATTCCGTTCCCCCGGCTTTTGTGGAGCCGATTGCTGATGAACCGCTTTATGAAGAAGAAAATCCTCAAGTGGCAAAAGTTAAGACTTTCCCGGTAAAACCAATGCCGGTGGAAGAAGCCATTTTGCAGATGAACCTGCTGGGACACACCTTTTTTATCTTCCGCAATGCGGATTCCGGGAAATCAATGTAGTCTACTCCCGCCGAAATGGTGATTACGGCTTGTTGGTACCGGAAATGGAATAACTGGAAACAACTCAAAAGGATGGTATGAAAAAGGATAACATCCTTTTTTCATTTTTTGCCCTTTTCCAACTGCAATTTTGGCTAAGGGACCGCCTTTTTACGAATTTTCTTGCGGTTTATATCCGAAACATAGTATAATAATAGTGGATAAAATTTTTTCTTGATTTCGAAGTGGCAGCATAACATGTGTGCTTACCCCACTTTGGTTTGTACGGCATGAAAAAGGAAGATAAAGGTCTTTGCGTATGAGTGTAATCAAAATGGCGGCCCCCTGCCTGTTTGGGTTGGAGAGTGTCTTATCCGGTGAATTAAAAAAAATCGGCGCCAAAACATTGAGGTGGCCGATGGCAAGGTCACCTTTACTGGTGACTGGAGCATGCTGGCCAAAGCCAATATCTGGCTGCGCACGGCAGAACGAGTGTTGATTGTCCTGGATTCTTTTCGTGCGGAAACATTTGAGGAGCTCTTTCAGGGGTTCTGAAAATTCCTTTTGAAGAGTATCTGGGAAAGGAGGATTCTTTCCCAGTGAAAGGATGGTCTTTGAATTCTCAGCTGTCAAGCGTTCCCAGCTGCCAGTCCATTATTAAACGGGCCGCCGTAAAAAGAATGGAACAACATTATCACCAAAGCTGGTTTGTTGAAACCGGTGCTGTCCACCGAATTCAATTTTCTATTCGAAAAATATTGTCACAATCTTTTGGACAGTTCCGGCGCTGGACTGCATAAACGCGGGTATCGCCAGACGCGTTTTGCTGGCGCCGATCAAAGAAACGCTCGCTGCAGGCATTGTCGATTTTACCCGCCTGTACGACGATTCCGTTATCTGCGACCCCTTCTGTGGATCCGGCACGCTGTTGATCGAAGCCGTGTTGAAAGGAATGAATATCGCCCCTGGCATCAACCGCCGGTTCGCCGCAGAAAAATGGGGTTGTGTACCAGCTTTTGTATGGAAAGAGGCACGCAGGGAGGCATTGGAATCGATCAAACGGGATGCCAAGATCAGGGCATACGGCTATGACATCGACCCGCAGGCGGTAGAACTGACCATGGCAAACGCGAAAAAAAGGCGGGAGTTGCCGCCCACATTCGAACCAAAATACAGGATATTTCTCAATTTTCCATCCCGCCTGGACGAGCTATCGTGATCTGCAATCCCCTTACGGCGAACGCCTTCTGGAAATCAAAGAGGCGGAACGCCTTTATCGGATCATGGAGATGTTTTTCCGGCCGATCCAGATAAAAAGTATTACATCATCAGCCCCCACGAGGAATTCGAGCATCTCTTCGGCCGCACCGCAGACCGTCGACGGAAGCTGTATAATGGCATGATAAAATGCCAGCTATTGATGTATTTTCGCTGATGCTTTGTAGCATAAAATTTCTCATGCGCCTGAAATACACCAGACGGCATCCCAAGTAGAAAAAGCGTGGGGGTTTTCGTAAACGGGTGTCGTCCCAGTCCATTTACTGAGCTTTATACCACATGCT
>VOFH01000440.1_pt1 | contig 60001 bp, 99 predicted proteins | sample 5384091 | NCBI WGS metagenome assembly VOFH01 (sample SAMN12384727, study PRJNA508395) | human gut metagenome | isolation source: healthy gut G | host: Homo sapiens | reverse complement strand
TCCAAATGCTTCCAGTGTCACACGAAGCTCCACAGCCGCATTCCGGTTAATACTTACAAACTGATTATGTTCCAGTTTGATCACATTTCCCTGCTCTTCTGCAATCGTCTGTGCCACTTTTACCAGTTCACCCGGTTTATCCGGAAGAAGTACCGATACAGAGAAGATACGGTCTCTCTGGATCAGTCCGTGCTGTACAACTGAAGACATGGTAATAACATCCATGTTCCCGCCGCTTAAGATAGATACTACTTTCTTACCTTTCAGATCCAGCTGTTTTAAAGCTGCAACGGAAAGAAGACCGGAGTTTTCTACTACCATTTTATGGTTTTCCACCATATCAAGGAATGCTCCGACCAGTTCATCGTCTTCTACAGTTACGATCTGGTCTACATTTTCCATGACGTATGGGAGGTTCTGTTCTCCGACTTTTTTACTGCTGTACCATCTGCGATCGTGTTGGCACTTGGAAGTGTTACGGTATGTCCTGCTTCGATTGCAAAGCAGTCATACTTGCTGCTTCTGCCGGTTCCACACCGATCACTTTGATCTTTGGGTTCAGCATTTTCGCAAGTGTAGATACACCTGTGATCAGTCCGCCGCCCCGATCGGTGCAAGGATATAATCAACAGTCGGGAGTTCCTGGACAATTTCCATTGCAATCGTTCCCTGTCCGGTAGCTACATCCAGATCATCGAACGGATGTACAAAAGTATATCCGTACTCTTCTGCAAGCTCATAGGCCTTTGCGCAGGCATCGTCATAGACATCTCCGTGTAAAACAACCTCGGCGCCATAGCTCTTGGTACGGTTTACCTTGATCAGCGGAGTGACAGTTGGCATAACAATCGTCGCCTTACATCCAAACGCTTTTTGCCGCATATGCCACACCCTGCGCATGGTTTCCTGCTGAAGCTGTGATCAGACCTTTTGCACGATCTTCCTCAGAAAGTGTGCTGATCTTGTAATAAGCTCCTCTTAATTTGTATGCACCTGTGTACTGCATATTTTCCGGTTTCAAATAGACCTTTCCCCGGTCTGACTACTGAGATACTCACTGTAGATAAGCTTTGTCGGACGTGTCACACGTTTTACGATCTCGCTTGCTTCTTCAAATTTTTCCAATGTCAGCATATTATTATTCTTCTCCTTCTTCCTTCTTTTTTCTTCTGTTGTAAATAATGCCTGTACAAATTCGTCGGAATCGAATTTCTGCAGATCATCGATTGTCTCACCGACACCTATATATTTAACAGGAATTCCAAGCTCTGCCTGAATTGCAACTGCAATTCCACCTTTGGCCGTTCCATCCATCTTAGTCAGGATAATTCCTGTAATATCCGCAACATCACTGAATTCCTTTGCCTGTGAAAGTGCATTCTGTCCGGTCGTTGCATCCAGAACGACCAAAGTTTCCCTGTATGCTTCCGGATATTCTCTTTCCAGCACACGGTTAATCTTCTTCAGTTCCTCCATCAGGTTCTTTTTTTATTGTGAAGTCTTCCGGCTGTATCCACCAGAAGGATATCTGCCTTTCTCGCTTTTGAGTACCGCTACCGCATCATAAACGATGGTCGCCGGATCTGCACCTTCCTGTCCGCCGATCAGATCTGCATCCGAACGATGTGCCCATTCCTTTAATTGATCGCCCGCAGCTGCACGGAAAGTATCTGCTGCAGCAAGCACAACTTTCTTGCCCTGACCTCTCATCTTACCGGCAAGTTTTCCGATAGTAGTCGTTTTTCCGACTCCATTTACTCCGATCACCAGAACAACAGAAGTCTGGTTTTCAAATTCATAAGCTGTCTCGCCTACATCCATCTGCTCTTTGATACTGTCGATCAGGAGCTGTCTGCACTCAATCGGCTCTTTGATATGCTGTTCTTTTTACTTTTTTACGAAGATCATCAAGAATCGCGTAAGTTGCTTTTACCCCCCAGATCTCCCATGATCAGAACCTCTTCCAGTTCCTCATAAAAGTCCTCATCTATCTTTGAAAATCCATGAAAAATACTGTCCATTCCAGACACGATATTATCGCGCGTCTTGTTAAGTCCTGCTACCAGACGCTTAAAAATCCCATTTTTTCTTCTGCCATCATATCCTCCTATCCACTACTTTGTAAGCTCATCTTCCAGAAGATCCACAGATACCAGCGTTGATACCCCTTTTTCCTGCATAGTGATCCCATACAGCCGGTCTGCCGCTGTCATCGTACCGCGACGGTGTGTAATGACGATAAACTGTGTATTTTTCGTCAGCTTGTGCAAATACTGTGCAAATCTCGTGACATTAGAATCATCCAGTGCCGCCTCGATCTCATCCAGCAGACAAAACGGGGAAGGTTTCAGATTCTGGATTGCAAACAGCAGCGAAATCGCCGTCAACGCCTTTTCTCCACCGGAAAGCTGCATCATATTCTGCAGCTTTTTCCCCGGCGGCTGCGCAATAATCCGGATTCCGGCTTCCAACACATCCTCATCATCCATCAGTTCCAGAGTTCCTTTTCCACCACCGAACAGTTGTTTAAACACCTGATTAAACTCCTGGCTGATCTTCGCAAACTGCTCAGTAAACTGCTTGCGCATCGCCTCGTCCAGCTCTTCAATGATCTTCTTGAGCGTTGCTTCTGCCTCTACCAGATCATCATGCTGCGTTTTCATAAATTCATACCGCTCGGAAAGATTTTTAAAATCTTCGATCGCATTGACGTTCACCGATCCGAGTTTCCGGATCTCCGTCTTTAATTCCTGGATCCGCCTTCGCATCTCGGCAGGATCTGTCAGACTCTCATCCCGGATTTCCAATGCATGATTATACGTCAGTTCGTACTCTTCCCACATATAATTGATCTGCTTTTCCAAAGCTTCCTCGTAGCCTTCTTTCTTGCTGGTAAGCCGGAAGGATTCTTTATCAAGCTCTGCCATATGAGCTGCCAGATCTTCTCGCTTTTTCAGGAATGCCTTATGCTTCTGATTCAGTTCTTCCCGCTTTTCTGCGATTCTTCGATCTCTTTGTTGATTTCCTCAAATAATTCCTTTGAATTCTCTATCGTCTGCCGGATCTCGGTAATCTGTGCTTCTTTTTGCTCTATTTCACCGTGATTCTCTCCTTTGCTTGCATTTAAAGTGGCAAGCTCTTCCTGGAATTTTCCCATCTCTTCCCGGATACGGACAAAATTCTCCTCGATAAAATCTTTTTTCTGCTCCAATGCAGCAAAACTGAGGTGAATATTTTCATTTTGCGCACTTCTGCCGCTTCTGCCTCACGCTCTTTTTCCAGCCACTTCTGTGAGCTTTCCATCTGGCGTGTCAGCTCGTCCTCCAGTTGCTGGCTGGTCTCCAGTTCCATTTTGATTGATTCTTCGTTTTCCTCGATCTCATGAACCTGTTCTTCCAGTTTCTTGCGCTCCGCATAAATTCCTTCTGAATTTTCTCTGGTCGCATTTTGACGGCTTTTTACCTGGTCCAGATTCATCTTCGCAGTATTTTGAACCACATAGTCATTCTGCAATTCCTGCTGGATCTCTTCCACCTTTGCATACAGCGCCGTCCGCTTCTCCTTTGCGGCCGCAACTTGCTTCCGATTTCTGGAGTTCTGTTTTCAGACGCGCAACCGTCTTTTCCAGTTCTTCAATCTCACGTCTTCTGCTGAGCAGATTACTGGAATTCTTAAATGCTCCACCACTCATTGCTCCGCCAGGATTGATCAGATCTCCTTCCAGCGTAACGATACGCAGGGACTGACGATACTTTCTTGCCAGACGGATCCCGGTATCAATGTTGTCTGCCACAAGAGTTCTTCCAAGAAGATGCTCTGCAAGAGATATAAATTTATCTTCTACCGTTACCAGCTTGTCCGCCGTGCCGATCACACCCCCGGCTCGCGAAGGGCTTCTGCCCCTAAATTCCCTGTCCCCCATGAATCGCTGTCAATGGAAGGAAAGTTGCACGTCCATACCGGTTCTGCTTCAGATAACCAATCATTTTTTTGCAGTCTCTTCGTCTGCAGTAACAATATTCTGGATACTGCCTCCAAGTGCGATCTCCACCGCAGTCTCATATTTTTTATCTACTTTGATCAGATCAGCCACAACCCCCAGGATTTTCGGCTCACGGCTTTTTCTGCTCCATCACACGACGGATACTGTTCCCATAACCATCGTAACGCTCCGTAAGGTTCCTCAGAGACTCCAGACGAGAGTACTCCCTGTGATAAGCATTCTGCCTGTTTCGCAGGTTTTCATTTGCCTGTCCGATCTCTTTTTGCAGTCCGGCAATCTCTGTTTCATAGTTTTTGATCTGTTCTACAGAATCCGTGATCTTCCCTGATACTGCCTTCAGTTCTTCCGTATACTGCGCGGCAAGTTCCTGTTGCCTCTGTACATCACTCTCCGCTTCTACCAGACGTTTGTAAAGCAGTGCCCGGCGTACCTTGATCTGTTCAAGCGTCGTTTCATAATACTGCAGCTTTGCCTTCGTGGATGCACGGTTATTCAGAAGCTCACGGATATCGTTCTGATTCTTTTCAATCTCCACTGTCATCTCTGCAATCCGGCTCTGCAGGGCAGTCAGCTCCTCTCCTGCCTGCTTTTGTCTCTCAGATGCAGTGTCTGCAAGATGTCTGTCGATCTCTGCTTTTTCTTCTTCCAGTTCGGATTTCTGCCTTTCACGGTTTGCAAGCTCTGCCTGAATATCGTTTGCGCGTTTTTCATAGTGTTCATCATTCATACGGACACTGTTGATCTGCTCTTTTAAAAGCTCGATCTGGTTTTCCAACTGCTTTGCTTCAGAAGTGTTGTCTCATTTCTCTGGCTTTTTGCATGCTCAATTCCGGCGTCGATCTCATCTACTTCCTGCTCGATCTTCTCATACTGTGCCTTCATATCTTCATGCTTTTTGCCGGCTTCAATGAGTTCATCCTGCGCAATCTTCAGCTTCTCATCGTTTTCCCGGATCTGCCCCTTCAGACGTTTCATCTCCACCAGGAACATATTGATGTCATAATGCTTCAGTTCTTCTCTCTTTTCAGATATTCCTTCGCTTTCTCCGACTGTTTCTGAAGCGGACCAAACTGCTTTTCCAACTCTCCCAAAATATCATTGACACGGACCAGATTGCTCTGCTCTTCTTCCAGTTTGCGAAGAGATAACGCCTTGCGGCGCTTAAATTTGACAATCCCGGCCGCCTCATCAAAAAGCTCTCGTCTCTCTTCCGGCTTACCGCTCAGGATCTTGTCAATCTGTCCCTGTCCGATGATCGAATATCCTTCTTTACCGATACCTGTATCATAAAACATCTCATTGATATCTTTCAGTCTGCAGGCACTTCCGTTGATCAGATATTCACTTTCCCCCGAACGGTACAACTTTCTTGTGACTTTAACCTCTTCAAACTCCACCGGGAGTTTGTGATCTGAATTATCCAGTGTGATCGCAACCGATGCGTAGCTGAGGGGTTTCCGGTTTTCCGTACCGGAGAAAATAACATCCTGCATCGTACCTCCACGGAGCTGCTTCACCTTCTGCTCTCCGAGTACCCAGCGGACGGCATCCGCCACGTTACTTTTCCCACTTCCGTTCGGTCCGACGATTCCGGTGATCCCGTTATGAAATTCAAAGACAATCTTATTTGCAAAAGACTTGAATCCCTGTACTTCAATACTTTTTTAAATACATGCCTCACCTACTGTACCTTTCCTTCTTTCAGCTTCAGGATTGCCTGATAAGCCGCTTCCTGTTCGGCGCAGCCTTTTTGGTTCTTCCGATACCACATCCAAAGGCTTCTCCGCCGATCACAACCTCTACACGGAAGGATTTATTGTGGTCCGGTCCCTCTTCTCCTACCAGCTGGTAGACAATTCCTTTTCCTGACCGCCCTGTACCATTTCCTGCAGGATAGTCTTGCTATCATAAAGAGCCGTTTCCTTCCAGGTCGTTTAAAATATATTTTAAAATAAACTCTTTCGCATTAGCAAAACCACCATCCAGATAAATCGCACCAATCAGTGCTTCCAATGCATCCGAGGTAATAGACTCTCTGAATCTTCCACCGGTCGCGTCCTCACCTTTTCCCAAGCGACAGATAACTTCCAAGTTCCAGATCCCGCGCACAAAATGCAAGTGCCTTCTCGCATACCATGCTTGCTCTTAACTTAGTCAGTTCTCCTTCCGGCATTGTCTGGTTCTCGAAAAAAGATATTCGCTTGAAATCAGTTCCAGAACAGCATCTCCAAGGAATTCCAGACGTTCATTACAGTCTGCCTTCTTCATATGCTTTTCATTCACATAAGAGCTGTGCGTCACAGCATGTCTGAGCAAATGGCTGTCCTTGAAATTGTAGCCGATTTTTTCTTCCAGTTCCTTTACATTTCTGCTCATGATTGCTCCTCCAATTTTAAAAGGACACTCCCCAAAAATGGGGATGTCCCCTGTAATCATTTTCCCTAGTTAACAGCGTTCTTGATCTGTTCTACAGCATCACCTACTGTTGCGATCTTTTCTGCATCTTCATTTTCAATTTCGATATCAAATGCATCTTCAATTCCCATAATAATCTGGAAAATATCAAGCGAATCAGCTCCCAGATCATCTACAAATGTAGTGTCCATCGTAATTTCATCCGGGTTACATCCCATCACATCAACAATAATGTCTTTCAGTTTTTCAAATTCCATAATTCTTACTCCTTTCTGAGCTTATTCCTGTGCGGATTTTTCTTCCGCCTGAATACATTCTTTTGATCTTTTCATTGATTCCTTCTTCTTTGAAGGTTACGCACTGCAAAATTGAATTGCAGACTTCTTTTTGCCTTGAACTGCCGTGTGTCTTTACTACCAGACCGGTGAGTCCAAGCAGTGGTGCTCCACCGTACTCACTTGCGTCAAAATCCTTCATAGTCTTTTTCAACACCGGCTTAACCAGAAGTCCACCGATCATGCCGCGGAGATTCTGCTTCATACCACCTTTGATCTTGCTTACAAGAACCGATGCTACTCCTTCATAGAGTTTCAGGATCACGTTGCCGGTAAATGCTTCACAGACGATAACATCTGCCTGTCCGTGAGGGATTTCTCTCGCTTCAATGCTTCCGGCAAAGTTAATATCCTTACATTCTTTCAGCATAGGAAAAGTCTCCTTGACCAGGGCATTACCCTTTTCTTCCTCAGCTCCGATATTGACGATCGCAACCTTCGGATTCTTGACTCCCATAATATGTTCCATATAGATCGAACCCATCTTGGCAAACTGCACCAGATGTGAAGGTCTTGCATCTACATTCGCCCCACAGTCGATCAAAATGGAGAATCCTTTTTCTGTCGGAATCAGCGGTGCAAGTGGTGGCCTTTTCCACCCCTTTGATACGTCCAACCAGAAGCTGTCCCCGGCAAGAACCGCACCGGAACTTCCTGCTGAAACAAAAGCGTCAGCTTCTTTATCCTTCACCATCTTAAGACCTACCACAATGGATGAGTCTTTCTTTCTGCGGATCGCCATAACCGGCGGTTCTGCTGTCTCAATTACTTCCGATGTATGAACAACCGAAATCTGTTCTTTATTATATGTGTACCCGGAAAGTTCCTGATTGATGACATCTTCTTTTCCGACCAGAATCACATGGATCGCATCTGACTTCCCGACCGCCTCGACCGCACCTTTGATGATCTCATGCGGTGCGTTGTCTCCGCCCATTGCATCGACAACAACTTTTGTTATTTCTTTCATACTGTTACCTCCCAGCATTACTAAACCAATTCTACTAGACATGACCGTAAAAATCAATAATATTTAGCAGATTTAGGAAAATTAGAAAAAAAGAAAAGGAGTTAAGCAATACGCCTAACTCCTGTACTATAGCCTTTTTAATTAGTTTTCTACAGTAACGATTTCTCTCTTGTTGTAAGATCCACAAGCTTTGCAAACTCTGTGTGGCATCATAAGTTCTCCACATTTGCTGCATTTCACCAGATTCGGTGCGCTCATTTTCCAGTTTGCTCTTCTCTTGTCTCTTCTTGCTTTAGAAGATTTATTCTTTGGACAAATTGACATAGGTTACACCTCCTTAAAATTCTTGTAAAGATCGCGGATAACTGACATTCTAGGGTCAAGACTGGTGTCTTCGCAGTCGCAGCTTCCCTCATTCAAGTTCTGACCACATACACTGCAAATCCCTTTACAGTCTTCGCTACATAGAACTTTCATCGGCCACCCTACTAAAATCTCGTTATAGAGCAGCTTGCTCCACATCAAGATGATATCCGTCAATGTAATTCGCTTCATCGGATTCGCCATCATCTTCTCCGTCTGCCAGAGCTGTATTCACCTGCTTTTCAAAGGAAAGCGTGAAATCTGTCGGTACATCTGTAAGACATCTGTCACACGGAATGATTACCGTAAGACTTGTCTCACAACTGATATGAAGTTTTTTTTTTCGCCGGCATACTCGACATGAATATGCACAGGCTGTGTCCGGCTTACCGGAAATCTGCTTCCGTTCACCTTCACTTCTTTCATCTCAGTGCCGACCACTTCGTCAATGGACTTATGCGGTTCAGATAAGACTTCGGACAGGTCAATTAACATAATTCTTTCTCCTGTTCACACCTAAACTATTATACCATGTAAATTCTTTTTTGTCAAGGATGATTTACAGATTTTAAGGTTTTTTCTAATTTCTTCTGTTATACAAGTGCAACTGTCTCTCTTGCAATTGCAAGTTCTTCGTTTGTCGGAACTACAAGAACTTTCACTTTGGAATCTGGTGTAGAGATTACGATCTCTTCTCCACGTTTTCCATTTGCTTCTTCATCGATTGTAATTCCAAGATATCCAAGATAGCTGCAGACTTTTGTTCTTACAAGTGCACAGTTCTCACCGATACCTGCTGTAAATACGATATTATCAACACCGTTCATTGCTGCTGTGTAAGCACCAACATATTTTTGCTACTCTGTATGCAAATACGTCGATTGCAAGTTCTGCACGCTTATTGCCTGCTTTTGCTGCTGCCTCAAGATCACGGAAGTCGCTGGATACACCGGATACACCTTCCACACCTGATTTCTTGTTCAGGACATGCATAATTCCTGCAATGTCAAGGTTTTCTTTCTTAGCAATGAATTCCATGATCGCCGGATCAATATCTCCGGAACGTGTTCCCATTACAAGACCTTCCAACGGAGTAAGTCCCATAGAGGTATCTACTGATTCTCCGTTAAGCACTGCTGAAACAGATGCTCGATTACCAAGATGGCATACGATCGTCTTTGTTGCGTTGTATGGTTTTCCAACAATCTCAGCTACTCTCTTAGATACGAAGCTGTGGCTTGTTCCGTGGAATCCGTAACGTCTTACTTTGTATTTTTCATAATATTCATATGGAAGTCCATACATATAAGCTTTCTCAGGCATTGTCTGATGAAAAGCAGTATCAAATACAACAACCTGTGGTGTGCCCGGCATCAGGCTTTCACAAGCTTCGATTCCGATTAAGTTTGCCGGGTTGTGAAGTGGTGCAAGGTCATTGCACTCTGCGATCGCAGCTTTTACTTCCGGTGTTACAACTACAGATTTTGCAAACTTTTCTCCGCCGTGAACAACACGATGTCCGACTGCCCCAATCTCATCCAGGCTCTTAACAACACCTGTATCTGCATCTGTCAGCGCGTCGATTACAAACTGAATAGCCTCTGTATGTGTAGGCATAGCCTTTTCAGATACATTCTTCTCTCCGCCTGCCGGCTGATAGGTAAGTCTTCCATCAATTCCGATTCTCTCGCAAAGACCTTTTGCGAGAACCGCCTCCGATTCTGAGTTGATGAGCTGGAACTTCAGTGATGAACTTCCGCAGTTGATTACTAATACATTCATTGATGTTTCTCCTTCTGGTACTAGAATTTTCTTTATTAGAACTCACACTCTATTCTTAATTATACTCCTTGCACACATTGTATACAAGTAATGTTATTTTTTCACGTAATATTTTCCAGTACAATGTTTTTTGCACAAAAACTCTTTTTATAGTATAATCTTTTCACAAACAACACAAAGGAGATTTTAGTTAAAAGTATGAAAATCGTCGGTATCATCGCAGAATATAATCCGTTCCACAACGGGCATCAGTATCATATAGACCAGGCACTTCAAAAAACAGGGGCAGATGCGGCAGTTGTCCTTATGAGTGGTGACTTCGTCCAGCGTGGCGCCCCTGCTATCGCACCAAAAGCATTTGCGGGCAAAAGCTGCCCTTCTTGGCGGTGCATCACTCATTCTGGAGCTCCCGGTCCTTTTTTCCCTGTGGCAGTGCAGAGTTGTTTGCAAGAGGTGCCGTTTCTATTTTTAACAGTCTTGGCTGTATTTCCTATCTCTGCTTTGGCAGTGAGTGTGGCGATATCAAAAAACTCAATCGGCTTGCCCGGATTCTTTCCGAAGAGCCAGAAGTCTACCGGCAGCTCCTGCAGGATGAGCTGCGAAAAGGCCGACCGTTTCCGCAGGCACGCCAGACTGCCCTAAGTGTCTATACAAAGGATCCGTCCCTTGCCGAAATCCTGTCCTCACCAAACAATACTCTTGGGATTGAATACTTAAAAGCGCTCCGGTATTTCAAAAGTCCGATCCAGCCTTTCGCGATTCCCCGCGAGGGATCCGGCTACCACGATACTGCCCTCTGCGAAACCTTCAGTTCCGCAACTGCGATCCGCAACCGAATTCTGAATCCATCTTTACCAGAAGATGCTTTTCCATCCGTCGCAGGACAACTTCCGCCCGCTTCTTCAGATCTGCTGCGAAAGAATTACCAGTCCTCACTTCCGGTTACTCAGGATGATTTTTCGCTCCTGCTAAAGTATCGACTGCTCTGTGAGAGTGCTTCCTCTCTGACCGATTACCTTGATGTCAGCAAAGACCTCGCCAACCGGATCATCAATCAGAGAAATGATTTTGCTACCTGGAGTTCCTTCTGCGATCTTCTGAAAACCAGAGAGCTTACCTACACCCGGATCAGCCGCGCCCTGCTGCACATCCTGCTCGGCATAGAAAAGGACACCTTCCGACATGAGCCTCCTTTCTGTTTTGCAGAAGATTCCGGCAACATTTCCGGCAAAGCAAAAAAAGAGCGGTCATCCACATCCGCCCTTTATGCCCGCGTACTCGGTTTTCAAAAAAAAGATACTCAAATTCTTAAAGAGATCAAAGAGTATGCCGCCATCCCTCTGATCACAAAGCTTGCAGATGCCAGAAATCTCACCTCCCGCCACCCAGGTCCTCCTGAACCTGGACATTTTCGCATCAGACCTGTATGAATCCATAATTACCGAGAAATTTGGCACACCTTTTACAAATGAATACCAGAAGCAGTTGCAAATTATTTAACCCTTCCCTTTGTCAAAAAGAGACTTTTTGCACACCACCACTACGCATGTTTGTGCAAAAAGTCTCTTTCTCATTTAGTTCACATGAAGAATTTTGGTAAGAGTCACCGCCCTGGCTCCAGGTCCGATATGGCATGCCACACTCAACGACAGTGGATCCATCCGGATTTCAAACTCCGGAAATGCTTCATGAAGCTCATCCAGCCATTCCTGTGCCTCCTTGCGGTCTCCTGTGTAAGCTGCATCCAGATACAGATCTTTTTTTTCCATCACAATCTCCGAATTCTGAAGTACGAATCTCATTAATTGTCTTGATCATCGTCTTCTTTGCACTCTTCCATCCTCTTGACTTCGCAAACGCATCCAGCTTTTCTCCTTTAAGACGGAGAACTGGCTTCAGGTTCAGAACCGTTCCAATCGCTGCAGCTGCCGGTGTAAGTCTGCCGCCTTTCTTCAGGTATTTTAAAGTATCTACTGTAATATAGATATCACTGTCCCACTGGATCGCTTCTAATAGTTCTTTAATTTCTGCCGCGCTCTTTCCAGCATCTGCAAGCTTTTTCGCCTCTTCCACCGATCTTCGCTGCGTAACAGAAATCCGGTGATTATTTACGACCTGTACTTTTCCATCATAGTCCTGGGAAAGCATGATTGCAGTCTCACATGAACTGCTAAGACCGGCTGACATCGGAATATGTACAACCTCATCATATTCCTCCAGCGCCTTGTCCCACATATCCATTACATCTCCGGGAGCCGGTTGGGAAGTCTTAATATCTGCATCTCCTGCCAGTTTTTCATAAAACTCCTCCTGCGTGAGTGTGATATCCTCGTAAAACAACTCCTCATTGATATAGAATGGCATCGGAAGTACGTAAATTCCCATCTTCTTTCCTTCTGCCTGTGTAATTCCACTGTTACTATCTGTTACAATCGCAACTTTCCCCATGCTCTCTTTACCTCTTTCTAATTTTTAAAACTATGTATCGGTGCAGGAATTCTTCCCTTTCGATTCACAAATGCACTGCAGTCAAATTCATTGACCGGCATGATCGGCGCATATCCCAAAAGACCACCAAACTCTGCCATATCTCCAACATCCTTTCCAACTACAGGTATCACACGAACCGCCGTTGTCTTCTGATTGACCATTCCGATCGCCATCTCATCCGCAATGATCCCGGAAATCGTAGTAGCTTTCGTCTTACCCGGAATAGCGATCATATCAAGTCCTACCGAGCAGACACAAGTCATCGCCTCCAGCTTTTCTATACAAAGAGATCCGGCATTGACTGCATCGATCATTCCTTTATCCTCACTGACCGGAATAAAAGCTCCGCTTAAACCTCCTACATAGGAAGACGCCATAACGCCACCTTTTTTCACCTGATCGTTCAGCATAGCAAGTGCTGCTGTTGTTCCTGGTGCGCCAACTCTCTCAAGTCCGATTTCTTCCAGAATCTCCGCTACTGAATCGCCAACAGCCGGTGTCGGTGCAAGTGACAGGTCAATGATTCTGAACGGAATACCAAGCCTTTTGAAGCTTCTCCGGCTACAAGCTGACCAACCCTTGTCACCTTAAATGCGGTCTTCTTGATCGTATCACAAAGTTCCTGAAAGCCCTCGCCACGACATTTTTCAATCGCTCTTTTTACAACACCAGGTCCGCTGACACCGACATTGATCACGGCATCTCCTTCGGTAACACCTAAAAAAGGCCCCTGCCATAAACGGGTTATCATCCGGTGCATTACATAAAACTACAAATTTTGCACAGCCAATCGAATCCTTGTCCTTTGTCGCCTCTGCTGTCTCTTTTTACAATCTCGCCGCAAAGACGGACTGCATCCATATCAATACCAGTCTTTGTCGAACCTACATTGACCGAACTGCACACACGCTCTGTCTTTGCCATTGCCATCGGAATGGAACGGATCAGGAGTTCATCGCTCTTTGTCATTCCCTTGGATACGATTGCAGAGTATCCTCCGATAAAGTTTACACCGACTTCCTTTGCTTTGCTTTATCCAGTGTCTCTGCGATCGTCACAAAATCCTCTGGTTTTTTGCAGGCTGAACCGCCAACAAGTGCAACCGGTGTAATGGAAATCCGCTTATTAACGATCGGAATTCCAAATTCACTTTCGATCTTCTCTCCTGTCGATACAAGATCCTTTGCAAGTGTTGTGATTTTTTTTATATATCTTTTCATTCAGTCTGTCCAGATCTGAGTCAATACAGTCCATCAGACTGATACCCAATGTGATTGTTCTTACATCCAGATTTTCTTCTTCGATCATCTGGTTTGTTTCTACTACTTCGTAAAAATTAATCATAGCAGTTCTCCTTACACTCTGTGCATTTTTTCAAAAATCTCTTCTCTCTGACAATGAATATTGACACCGATCTGTAAGCCGATATCACGAAGTTCTACCGCTACGATATCCAGTTCTTTTTTGAATTTTCCACATCTGCAACCGCCATCATATTAAAATACCCATCCACGATCGTCTGGGAAATATTTAAAATATTGATATTGGTCTCTGCCAGGTATGTACATACTTTCGCAATAATTCCGACCGAATCTTTACCGACTACTGTAATAATGCATTTCTTCATTCTGCCTGTCCTCCTGAATCTAATTCTGCATACTTTCTTTTTCTAAACCTCGATCACTGCAGACACCTGATCCCTTTTTGCAACTGCGATCGGTATATCATCCCCCTTATACGGGTTCTGCCCCAAAGTGACCTCCAGCTTGACAGTCTCATATGCAAGTTCTTCGTAATTATTCTCCTTGCTCAAATGCCCCAGCAATACACTCTGCAAGTTATTGTGTAGTATATCACAAAGAAGCCGTCCTGACAATTCATTTGATAAATGTCCTCTGTCTCCAAGAACTCTCTGCTTCAGGTAATACGGATAAGGACCGACTTCCAGCATATGTATATCATGGTTAGATTCCAGAAGAACCGCATTTAAATCCTTCAGGTTCTCTACCGTATATTCATCGTATTTTCCAAGATCCGTTGCTACCGCGATCTTCTTTCCATCCTGCTCAAAGCGGTAGCCGCTCGGTTCATTTGCATCATGGGAAATAGCAAATGGATGCACGTCAATATCACCCAGCTTAAATTCTTTGTCTACCTGGATTTCATGGTAAAGTCCTTCCGGCATTTTCCCGAGATTTTTATAATCACGGATTCCCCAATCGTTCCCGGTGTTCCATAGATCGGGATCTCATATTTTCTGCTGAATAAACCAAGTACCTGAATATGATCTGCATGTTCATGGGTGATCAGTATTCCCTCCAGCTCATCCCCTTTTATTTCAAGTTCCTTTAAGCCTTCCTCAATTCGTTTTTGCTGATTCCTGTATCTACAAGCAGATGCGTTCGATCGCTCCCCCACATAAATACAGTTTCCGCTGCTGCCACTGGCAATGCTGCATAATCTCATCTTGTTTCTTCTCCCTGTTCTTAGCCTCTTCCCAGTGCCAAGTCTATCTGTTTTCCGTTTCTTCAAAGGTTCCGCCGTTTTCGATCACAAGATCCGAAACCGCTGTAAATGTCTCTTCCGACGGCTGATTTGCAAACACCGCATACATTTTTTTATCTGAATATCCGCGTGAACTTCTCAGTCGCTCCATCCGGATCTCCTGTGGCACATGAATATACCAGATCTCATCCAACATCTCACGATATACCGGTTCCGTAAGGAGTGCGGCTTCAGAATAAAAAGCTCTTTTCCCTCTTCCTGTGCCTTCTGCATTTCCTCCCGGATCTTTTCATTGACCGCCGGATGCACGATCGCATTAAGCTTTTGCAGTTTCTCTGGCTGATCAAACACAATTCTGCCAAGAATTTTCCGATCAATCGTTCCGTCAGGATTTAAAATTTCTTTCCCAAACGTCTCCACGACCTTCTGATAACATTTTTCTCCCGGAAGCTGTACCTGATGTGCCACCAGATCTGACTGGCAGATCACCGCACCGCACACTACACTTAAAAAGTCGAGTACTTTGCTCTTCCCGGAACCAATGCCTCCTGTTATTCCTATTTTTCTCATATCTGTTTCCTTCTATTTTGCCTCATACCAGTTTTTTCCACTATGCATGTCAATTTCAAGCGGAACGGAAAGATCTGCCGCATGCATCATGCCTTCTTTCAGGATCTCCTGCACTTCCTCTTCCTCTTCCTTCCATGTCTCGATCAGAAGTTCGTCGTGTACCTGCAGAACCAGCCTGGATTTCATGTTTCTCATGCGAAGCTCTTTGTCCACAGCGATCATTGCGATTTTCATGATATCTGCAGCCGTTCCCTGGATCGGAGAATTCATTGCCACACGTTCCCCGAATTGTCTCTGCATAAAATTGCTGGAAGACAGCTCCGGAACCGGTCTTCTTCTGCCAAATAAGGTCACAACATATCCCTGTTCTTTTGCATGAGCAACTGCATCATCCAGAAATTTCTTGATGCCCGGATAGGTTTCAAAATAACGGTCAATATATTCGGCCGCTTCTTTTCTCGTAATACTTAAATCCTGGCTCAGTCCAAAAGAACTGATCCCATAGACAATACCAAAGTTGACTGCTTTTGCATTTCGCCTCTGCAGATCGGTCACTTCATCAAACGGAGTATGAAACACCTGAGAAGCTGTGATCCGGTGAATGTCCTTTGCCTCCCGGTATGCTTCGATCAGTGCTTTGCATCTCCGGAGCAATGTGCCAGCACACGCAGTTCTATCTGCGAATAATCCGCATCTACAAACACATATCCCTCTTCCGGCACAAATACTTTACGGATCAGCCGTCCAAGTTCTACCCTCGCCGGGATATTCTGCAGGTTTGGCTCTGTACTGCTGATACGTCCGGTCGCTGTGACTGTCTGGTTGAATTTTCCATGGATCCGGTGACCATCTTCATGAATAAACACGGCAAGCCCATCTGCATAAGTCGATTTCAGCTTGGCAAGCTGACGATATTCCAGGATTTTTGCCACGATCGGATAATCCGGTGCCAGCTTATCCAATACGTCTGCTGCCGTCGAATATCCTGTTTTCGTCTTCTTTCCATTTGGGAGGGACAGATGTTCAAAAAGGACCACGCCCAGCTGCTTTGGTGAATTGATATTAAATTCTTCCCCAGCAAGCTCATAAATTTCCTTTTCCAGCTGTATGATTTTTCCGCCAAGCTGTTCTCCATAGTTTTCAGTTCTTCTGCTTCTACACGCACCCCATTCTGCTCCATGTGGAACAGAGTAAATACAAGCGGCATCTCTATTTCTGTAAAAAGCTTCCACATTTCCTCTTTTTCAGCTTTTCTTCCAAAACTGCCGATGACGCAAATGCAGCATAGGCTTCATAACAGACCATTTTTCCAGTTCTGTCTTCGGATCGATCATCAATCCAAGATGCTCCTGTGCCACATCTTCAAATCCATAATCATTTTTCAACGGATTCAGGAGGTAAGCTGCTACAATACTGTCAAAGCACTTCTCCTCTGCTGCTCCTTCTAATCCTTTCAGATAAGGCAGGGATGACTTCAGATCAAACACCACAAACCGTCCGGCATGCTTTGCCACATGTACAAGTGCCTCCAGAAGTTCCTCCATGCTGTATCCATTTCCTGCCGGAATACAGTAGATCTTCTCTTTTTCCAAACGAAATTCCAATTCCACCTATTTCAGCATTTCCTGCAAACAGCGGAAGTACATTTCTGGTGTCTTTGTAAAGAACGGCTCCCACCGTCTGCGCTTTTTCTGCCTCCGCAAAGATTTTCTGAATTTCTTCTTTTCCCACAGCGATCACAAATGCATCTTCAATCGAATTCTCACTCTGCACATCAAAACGATTCAGCAGATTCTTGAACTGCAGTCTCTGGAAATAGACATAAGCTTCCTCTGTATAAAGATTTCCAAGCTTCGCCTCTTCCAGTTCATACGCAAAATCCGCGTCTACATCGATTGTCGCCAGCACCTTACTCATTTGTGCCTGATCCCAGTATTCCACCAGATTTTCGATGCTCTCGGCGGCTTCAGTTCGGATGCATGCTTGTAGGCATTTTCAATAGATCCGTATTCTACAATAATCTTGGTCGCCGTCTTTTCTCCGACTCCCGGCACCCCTGGGATATTATCTGAAGTATCTCCCATCAATGCTTTCACATCGATAAATTCTGTCGGTGTCACCTGGTATTTTTCTTTTACGTCCACTGCATAATAATTCTCGATCTCAGTTCCGGTCCGTTTTGTCTTCGGAATTCGGATCTCAACATGGTCTGTAGCAAGCTGGAGAAGATCTCTGTCTCCGGAAATAATGACCACTTCCATCCCCATTCTCTCGCATCTTTTGGACAGCGTTCCAAGAAGGTCATCTGCCTCCAGCCCTTCCTGCTCGATCGTCCGATTCCCATAGCATGCAAAACTTCCTTCATCAACGGTACCTGCTGTCTGAGTTCTTCTGCCATCGGCTTTCTCGTCCCCTTATACGCCTCAAACATCTTATGGCGGAAAGTCGGCGCATGCACATCAAATGCAACGGTCAGATACTCCGGCTTTTCCTCCTCCAGGATCTTGAACATAATATTTAAGAATCCATATATTGCATTCGTATGGAGTCCTTCCGCATTTGTCAGATCCGGAAGTCCGAAAAACGCCCTGTTCAGAATACTGTGTCCGTCTATCAATACGATTTTGCTCATAATCAACTGCCTCTCTGTAAGTCTCATCACTTACTTCTATCTTTTCTATCTATTCGTTCAAATATACAACATCTCATTATGACATTTTTTTTGATATTTTCAATACATGAAGGGGTAAAAAGATCCTCATCAAAATTACAGATACACGAAATGTGCCACAACAATTGTGTATATACGAAAAAATACATCACGAATCATCGCAATGTACTTCTCATATCTTTTATTCAATTCCAGTTAATTATCAACTGCCGGCAGCGGGACTTGAACCCGCACGCGGTCACCCGCAACAGATTTTGAGTCTGCCTCGTCTGCCATTCCGACATGCCGGCATAAAATTCATGTTTTTTAATCACGAACCGAAAATAATCATATCATACTTATCTTCGGTTCGCAAGTATTTTTTCAAAATAAACTATTTGAAATTATTTTCCAAGCTTATCCGCTTCTTCCGTATTCTTCTTAAGTTCCTCATAAACCGGGAAGCAGTCGAAAGTTGCAAAGTAATCCATCGGCGTCTCTGCTCTGCGGATCAGCTGTGTACCTCCGTCCTCTTTCAGAAGAACTTCTGCGGAACGAAGACGTCCATTGTAATTATATCCCATAGAGAATCCATGTGCTCCGGTATCATGGATCACAAGCAGATCTCCCATGTCAATCTTCGGAAGCTGACGGTCGATTGCAAATTTATCATTGTTTTCGCAGAGAGAACCTGTCACATCATACATATGGTCACATGGCTGGTCTTCTTTTCCCATAACAGTGATATGATGGTAGGCGCCATACATTGCCGGACGCATCAGGTTTGCGGCACATGCATCTACACCGATGTACTCTTTGTGCGTATGCTTTTCATGGATTGCTTTTGTCACAAGGCATCCATAAGGTCCAAGCATAAAACGGCCAAGTTCTGTGTAAATCGCCACATCGCCCATTCCTGCCGGAACAAGTACTTCTTCGTATACTTTGCGGACACCCTCACCGATCTCTCTGATATCATTCGGAGTCTGATCTGGTTTGTAAGCGATTCCAACACCACCGGAAAGGTTGATGAACTTGATATGTACACCGGTCTCTTTCTGAAGCTTAACTGCTACTTCAAACAAAGTACGTGCAAGTGTCGGATAATATTCATTAGTTACAGTATTACTTGCAAGGAATGCATGGATACCGAACTCTTTTTGCGCCTTTGGACTTCAGGATCTTGAATGCCTCAAAAATCTGTTCAGTTGTCATACCGTATTTGGCATCTCCCGGATTATCCATAATGCTGTTGGAAATTTTGAAAAGTCCACCCGGATTATAACGGCAGCTGATTGTCTCCGGAATCTTTCCGATCGTCTTTTCCAGAAAATCAATGTGTGTGATATCGTCCAGGTTGATGATCGCGCCGAGCTTATCAGCAAGTGCAAATTCCTCTGCCGGTGTGTCATTGGAAGAAAACATAATATTTTCTCCAACCTGTCCGACAGACTCAGACATTAAAAGCTCTGTATAGGAAGAGCAGTCACATCCGCATCCATATTCTTTTAAAATATTGAGGATATATGGGTTTGGAGTTGCCTTTACTGCAAAATATTCTTTATATCCTTTGTTCCATGCAAAGGCTTCTTTGAGTGCTTTTACATTTTCACGAATCCCTTTTTCATCATAAAGATGAAACGGAGTCGGATCTTCTTTTACGATTTCATCTAACTGTGTCTTTGTTACGAATGGTTCTTTTTTCATTCTGTTCATCTCTCTTTCGTCTAGTCGATGGTTGCAATACGCATCATATTACTTACAGAACCCTTTTCACGCTGTACGCTCGGTGAAGGAATACCAGCTGTCAGGACAACAATATCTCCACTGTCCACGCATTTCTTTGCCTGTGCAAGATCAATTGCCCCACTGCAGATATCATCTGTTGTATGGAATTCCAGAGACTTCAATCCTCTTACGCCCCAGTAGATCGACATCCGGCGAAGGGTACGTTCGTTCGGTGTAATTCCAAGGATTTCCTGTCTCGGACGAAGGTTGGATACAACCCTTGTTGTTGCACCGGATACAGATGGAGTGATGATGCATCTTGCATTCAGGTTCGCTGCCGCAAGTACAGAAGCATATCCGATTGCACTGGACACACCTGACTTCAGATGATCTCCGGCTTTAACAAGAATGGAATCATAGTCCAGATGTTCCTCTGTCGTCTCTACAATTTGAACCATCATCTGGAGTGCTTCCAGAGGGTATTTCCCCTGTGCTGTCTCTCCGGAAAGCATAACTGCATCTGTTCCGTCGTATACCGCATTGGCAACATCCGTCACTTCTGCTCTTGTCGGACGCGGATTACGCATCATAGAATCCAGCATCTGTGTTGCAGTAATAACAGTCTTAAAGTTGTCATTACATTTCTGGATGATCATTTTCTGGAGATGTGGCACTTCCTCTGCCGGGATCTCTACACCAAGATCTCCACGTGCCACCATGATACCATCAGCCGCACGGATAATCTCATCAATATTCTCAATACCTTCTGCGTTCTCTACCTTTGCAATGATTGGAATATACGGAGCGCCGAGTTCTTTTAAGTATGCCTTGATCTCAAGTACACACTCTGCATTTCTTACAAATGATGCTTTGATAAAGTCAATATCCTGCTCTACACCGAAACGGATATCATCCTTATCTTTTTCTGTAATAGCCGGAAGACGAATGGCTACGTTCGGTACGTTAACACCTTTTCTTTCGCCAAGTTCTCCACCATTTACTACAGAACAGACAATCTCTGTCTCTGTCTTGCTCTCTACACGAAGTCCGATCAGGCCATCGTCGATCAGAATGGTACAGCCTTTATAAATATCCTGTACCAGTCCCTTATATGTGATAGATACTCTCTTATTATCTCCTACGATATCTTCTGTTGTCAGAGTGAAGGTTTCTCCTTCTTTTAAAGTAATCTTCTTTCCATCTTTCAGGATTCCTGTACGAATTTCCGGTCCCTTTGTATCCAGAAGGATTGCAGTGTTTGTATGTTCCTCTTCACGAAGCTCTTTGAGCATATCCATTCTGAACTTCTGTTCTTCATGATCACCATGTGAGAAATTGAAACGTGCCACATTCATTCCATTCTGGATCAGCTTTCTCATCATTTCTCTGTCGTTGGTGTTTGGTCCCATTGTACAAACAATCTTGGTTTTTTTTCATTGTTTCCTCCTCTTATTATTCAATTTGATTCTATGTTAGAACTCTACTTCACATGTTCGTGTGTGAAAAGATGGTCCTGGCAATATTCATAATTCCCGTTACACTTTGAACAATAACGGAACTCCAGTGTCGGATTGTCAAATTCCGTACGACCGCACACTGCACATCTGTGCTTTGCACCGCCTGCATACTGATTCTGCGGACGGCTTATCTGCTTCTGGAGTTTCTTTCTGCGGGCAGCCTGTTTCGGACTGTGTCCACGCAGATTCCGGTTGCAGAAAAAGAAAATAATAAAGTTCAAAAGCGATGCGATGATCACGATCCGTATGATCAGACCGCCCTGCACTGCGTCTACCGCAAGCAGAACCACATCCAGAACTGCAAGCCACTTCATCTTGATTGGGATAATGCCGTAAAGCAAAAGCTGATAATCCGGCATGATGGATGCACATGCAAGGAAAATGGACATATTGATATAGTAAGTACTGTAAAGGCTTCCAAATCCGGTAATGCCTCCGATCAGTCCATTCACAATAAAAGCTCCAATAACTGTAAATAATATTCCTGAGAAAATGTAAACATTGTAACGAAATGCCCCCAGTAGCTTTCCAGCGTATTACCAAGGGAATAGTATAACAGCATCATAAAGATAACAAAAATAATATTGTCATTCGGTGGGATGATCACCCAGCTTAGAAGTCGCCACACCTGCCCTTTCAAAATCAGTGCCGGTTCCAGTGTAAAATAGGTAAGAAGCTGTGGCAACCTAAAACTCAAAAGATATCCGATTGCATAACCTGCAAGCAGATACATCGTAAGATTTCTAATTGCATAGCGCCCGAACCTGCGCTCCATTTTATCTAACCAGTTCTTCATTCAAAACCTCCTTCCACGTATGTTATTTTATCGTCTGCTTTTTACTTTGTCAATTCCATTCCACCTCTTTTACTCTCTTTTCACATAATTTACATCTTTTGTTCACTTCCAGTCACTTTTTTCTACAATGCCATACATAACTTCTGTTTGTATTTTCGTTGGTTCTGTCGTATAATGTAAGATACTGTAGTTCTCTGCGAACTACATTTAATAGGTAATAACACAGACAAATTTTTTAATTGTAATAAGGAGTAGTTAAATCATGAATCAGACAGAATTACATACCCTGGGGATTGACATCGGTTCTACAACTGTTAAAATCGCAGTTCTGGACAGTAATAATGATGTTCTGTTTTCCGATTATGAGCGTCACTTCGCCAATATTCAGGAAACCCTTTCTGATCTGCTTGGTCGTGCTATCTACAAGCTCGGTCAGATCAAGGTATCTCCAATGATTACCGGATCAGGTGGTCTTACTCTGGCAAAGCATCTTGGCGTACCTTTTGTCCAGGAGGTTGTTGCCGTTTCCACCGCTCTTCAGGATTATGCACCACAGACCGATGTAGCGATCGAGCTGGGCGGCGAAGATGCCAAGATCATCTATTTTGAAAATGGAAATATTGAGCAGCGTATGAACGGAATCTGCGCCGGAGGTACCGGATCTTTCATCGACCAGATGGCGTCCCTTCTCCAGACAGATGCAACCGGTCTAAACGAATATGCCAAAAATTACAAAGCACTTTATACGATTGCAGCCCGCTGTGGCGTATTTGCCAAGACAGATATCCAGCCGCTGATCAATGACGGTGCTACCAAAGCAGACCTGTCTGCTTCTATTTTCCAGGCAGTTGTCAACCAGACCATCTGTGGTCTTGCCTGCGGAAAACCCATCCGTGGACATGTTGCATTCCTGGGTGGTCCGCTTCACTTCCTGTCCGAACTGAGAGAATCCTTTATCCGTACTCTCAAGCTGGATGACGAACACATTATCGCACCAAAGTATTCCCATCTTTTTGCAGCCGTCGGCTCTGCGCTGAACTCTAAAAAAGGATGTAGTCACCTCTCTTGGTGAGATGCAGAAAAATGGATGCCCATATTGAAATGGACTTTGAAGTTGAGCGTATGGAACCGCTTTTTCCAGCGAAGCAGATTACAATGAATTTAAGAACCGCCATGCAAAGCATCAGGTGCCGGTTGGTGATCTTGCCAGCTACCGCGGTAATGCCTACCTTGGAATCGATGCCGGTTCTACCACCACGAAAGCCGCTCTGGTCGGAGAAGACGGTACTCTTTTGTACTCCTTCTACCATGGCAATGACGGTGATCCTCTTGGTACGACCATCGGTGCGATCAAGGATATTTACAGCCAGCTTCCGGAAGGCGTACAGATCGTTCACTCCTGCTCCACCGGATACGGTGAAGCGCTCATTAAAGCCGCACTTCTTCTGGATGAAGGCGAAGTTGAAACCGTATCTCACTATTACGCCGCTTCTTTCTTCGAACCGGATGTAGACTGTATCCTCGATATCGGCGGTCAGGATATGAAATGTATCAAGATCAAGAATCACACCGTAGACAGCGTACAGTTAAATGAAGCCTGTTCCTCCGGATGCGGTTCCTTCATCGAGACCTTTGCAAAATCCCTGAACTACAGTGTACAGGATTTTGCAAAGGAGGCTCTTTTTGCCAAAAATCCGATCGATCTTGGAACCCGTTGCACCGTATTTATGAATTCCAAGGTAAAACAGGCGCAGAAGGAAGGCGCTTCCGTTTCCGATATTTCAGCCGGACTGGCTTATTCCGTTATCAAAAATGCACTTTACAAAGTTATCAAGGTATCCGATGCTTCTGAGCTTGGTAAAAAATTGTCGTACAGGGTGGTACATTCTATAACGATGCGGTACTGCGAAGCTTTGAGACCATCGCCGGATGTCAGGCAATCCGTCCGGATATTGCAGGAATCATGGGTGCTTTTGGGGCTGCACTGATTGCAAGAGAACGCTATGGTTTCAAAGAATGTAAAAATACAACCATGCTTTCCATTGATGAAATCAATGAACTTACCTATACAACCTCAATGGCGAAATGTAAAGGTTGCACCAACAACTGTCGTCTGACAATCAACAAATTCAGTGGCGGACGTCGTTTTATTTCCGGAAACCGTTGTGAGCGCGGTCTTGGAAAAGAGAAAAGCAAAAGAGTGATGTGCCAAACCTTTTCGAATATAAAATGAACGTTATTTTGGTTACACGCCATTAGATCCATCCGAAGCAAAACGTGGAACGGTTGGTATTCCAAGAGTTCTCAACATGTATGAGAACTATCCGTTCTGGTTTACTTTCTTCACAAAACTGGGATATCATGTGTTCTCTCTCCTGCTTCTACACATAAGATTTATGAACTTGGTATTGAATCTATTCCGAGCGAATCCGAGTGTTATCCGGCAAAAGCTGGCGCACGGACATGTACAGTGGCTGATCAACCAGGGTGCAGACTTTATCTTCTACCCTTGTATACCATACGAACGTGGTGAATTTGCCGATGCCGACAATCATTATAATTGCCCAATCGTCACCTCATACGCGGAGAACATCAAGAACAATATGGATCCAATCGTACACGGTGGAGTAGATTTCATGAATCCATTCCTCGCCCTCACAAGCGAAAAGACAATCACAGACGGACTGGTCCGTGAATTTACTTCTGCAAAGAATCTTCCAGCAGAAGAAATCAAAAATGCCGCTCATGCTGCATGGGAAGAACTTGCTGCATGCCGTCAGGACATCCGCAAAAAGGGTGAAGAAACACTCGCTTACATGGAAAAGACAGGAACCCGCGGCATTGTACTTGCCGGTCGTCCATACCATTACGATCCGGAGGTCAACCACGGTATCCCGGAGATGATCACCTCCTACGGACTTGCCGTTCTGACGGAAGATTCTATCTCCCATCTGAATCCGGTAGAACGTCCGCTGATTGTTATGGATCAGTGGATGTATCATTCCCGACTGTACGCAGCAGCCAATTTTGTAAAGACAAGAGATGATCTGGATCTGATCCAGCTGAACTCTTTCGGATGCGGTCTTGATGCCGTAACAACCGATGCTGTTGCAGATATTCTGACCGGTTCCGACAAGATTTATACCTCTCTTAAGATTGATGAGGTTAATAACCTGGGTGCTGCACGTATCCGTATCCGTTCTCTTCTCGCCGCCATCCGCGTCCGCGAGCAGAAGCATATGGAGCGCACCATTCGTCCGGCAAATATCGAAAAAATTCCTTTTACAAAGGAAATGAAGGAAACCTATACCATTTTGTGTCCGCAGATGTCCCCGATCCACTTTTCACTGATTGAGCCAGCCTTCCAGGAAGCAGGCTACAAACTGGAAGTACTGAAAAATGATAACAAGCATGCAGTTGACATGGGCCTTAAATATGTAAACAATGATGCCTGCTATCCTTCCCTGCTGGTAGTAGGTCAGATCATGGAGGCTATCCTTTCCGGCAAATATGACACCGACCACCTGGCTGTCATTATTTCGCAGACCGGTGGCGGATGCCGTGCTTCCAACTATATCGGATTTATCCGCCGTGCTCTTAAAAAAGCCGGTTACGGACATATCCCTGTTATTTCAATCAACTTAAGCGGGCTTGAAAGCAATCCTGGATTCAAGATCACCCTTCCACTTGTACTGAAAGGTGTGTATGGTCTGATATTTGGTGATCTCTTCATGCGCTGCCTGTACCGTGTCCGCCCATATGAAGCTGTTCCAGGCTCTGCCAATACCATGCATAAGAAATGGGAAAAAGACAGTTATCGAATTTATCAAGAAAGGTTATCCAAGCAGACACGAGTTTAAGCGTCTCTGCCGCCAGATCGTAGAAGATTTTGATTCTCTTCCATTAAAAGATGTCAAAAACCACGTGTCGGAGTTGTCGGAGAAATCCTTGTTAAATTCCTTCCAGCGCCAATAACTACCTGGTAGATCTTCTTGAACAGGAAGGTGCCGAAGCCGTGGTTCCGGATCTGACCGACTTCCTGCTCTACTGCTTCTACAATACAAACTTTAAAGCAGAACATCTCGGCATGAAGAAATCAACCGCCCGCATGGGTAATCTCGGAATCAAGGCTCTGGAATGGTTCCGCAAGCCTGCCGTTGATGCATTAAAAAGCAAGTAAACGCTTTGATCCACCATCACATATTGAACACCTGGCTTCGATGGCAAAAGAAATTGTTTCTCTTGGAAACCAGACCGGTGAAGGATGGTTCCTTACCGGAGAAATGCTGGAGCTGATCCACAGCGGTGCACCAAACATTGTCTGCACACAGCCTTTCGCCTGTCTGCCAAACCACGTAGTCGGGAAAGGTGTTATTAAAGAACTGCGCCGCCGTCATCCGGAATCCAACATCGTTGCAATCGATTATGATCCGGGAGCAAGCGAAGTAAACCAGCTGAACCGCATCAAACTGATGCTTTCGACTGCGCAGAAGAAGATGTAAGACTTTTGGATATGTAAAAATAATAGGTTCTAATGGGACGACCAGAGGAATCCAAAATACTCCCCACGCATTCAGTTGCACTAACCATTCCGTTCAAGCCTCTTAGGGCGGGAATCGTGTTCAGCAAAGGCTTCCACGATTCCTGAGTCTTGAACTCCATAGTGCAAATTCATGTGTGGGGAGTATTTTGGATTCCTCTGGTCTGTATATTGGTAACTTTTTTTACATATGCAAAAGTTTTTTGGATGGTGAGAACTAGGATTTAGGGAATTGCAGTCGGAAGGGAAGATTAGTGTAATATCTTTCTTTACAGTTTTTTCTCTCCGAATTCAGCACCGTCATTTTTACCAGTACAGTTAAACGGTCGATTTTACAAAAAGAAAGTCCTGCAATTCACTTTTTGTGCAATGGAGATGAGACTCAGAAATCATGGAAGCCTTTGCTGAACATGATTTCCGCTCTAAGAGGCTCATCGGAATGGTTTGCACAATGGAATTGGAGGACTTTCTTTGTAAAATCGACCACACAACCTAAAAAACAGCGGACTCCTTTTCGGGAAAATCCACTGTTTTTCACATATATTAAGCTTCTTCGACTTCTACTTTTTCGCCAAGAATTTTATCAATACTTACCAGTTTTACGCTGAGTACGAATACCTGTGCTGCAACTTCCAGTTCTTCTGGTGTCGGGAAGGACGGTGCAATTCGGATATTGCTATCTTTTGGATCCTTTCCGTATGGGAAGGTTGCTCCCGCTTTTGTCAAGATCAGTCCGGCTTCTTTTGCTTTTGCTACGATTGCTTTTGCACATCCATCCAACGCATCGAAGGAAATGAAGTATCCTCCTCGCGGTGCCATCCAGGAACCAACCTCAAGTCCGCCAAGCTCACTTTCCAGTACACTTAATACGGTGTCAAATTTCGGTCTTAAGATATCTGCATGTTTCTTCATATGCTGAACCATTCCATGGATATCACCGAAGAAACGCGCATGTCTGAGCTGGTTTAATTTATCATGACCGATGGTCTGTACGGACATCATCTTGCGGATTTCCGCAAGGTTTTCATCGGATGCCGCAATTGCTGCAATACCAGAACCCGGGAAGCTGATCTTGGAAGTAGAACCGAATTTGTAAACCATGTTCGGATGTCCTTCTTTTTTACATTCCATCAAAATCTCGATCAGATAATCCTGTTTATCCTCATACAAATGATGGATTCCATATGCATTATCCCAGAAAATACGGAAATCTTCTGCCGCTGGATTTAATTTCGCAAAACGGTGTACGGTTTCATCAGAATAAGTGATTCCCTGTGGGTTAGAATATTTCGGTACACACCAGATACCTTTTACAGCCGGATCATTCTCCACATACTGCTCTACCAGATCCATATCCGGTCCATCCGACGTCATTGGAATATTGATCATCTCAATTCCAAAATGTTCGGTGATTGCAAAATGTCTGTCATATCCCGGTACCGGGCACAGGAATTTAACCTTGTCAAGCTTTGCCCAAGGGTGCTTCCCATGATACCATGTGTCATCGCTCTTGCAACAGTATCATACATTACGTTCAGGCTGGAGTTTCCATAGATAATGATATTGTCCTTCGGTACTTCCATCATATCAGAAAGAAGCTGTTTTGCTTCTTTGATTCCGTCGATCACTCCATAGTTACGGCAATCTACTCCTTCTTCGCAGACAAGATCTGATGTGCTCTTAAGTACATCCATCATCCCCATAGAAAGATCAAGCTGTGCTTTGGACGGTTTACCTCTGGACATATCCAGTTTCAGACCTTTTCCTTTAACATCTTCAAATTCTTTTTTCCAGTCTGCTCTTTAATTCAAGCAGTTCTTCTCTACTCATATCTCTATATGCAGTCATCTTGAAAACCTCCCATAATCATCAACTAATCATTGTGTGTTTCCTGCCGTACTTTATACTTCCGAAATCTGCCATCTGCAGTTTCTTTCAGCTGTTTTGACAACATCAAAACTCACTACAAGTAGTAAGTATATAGGAAAAATGATTTTTCGTCAACTAATTCTTGCATATAAATATGACATATCGTGATTTTTGTTGATTTAAATGTGTTTTTTTGAATTTTTGTTTTTCATTTCATGCATTTTTCCATTTCAATGCTTTTCAAAAAAGAGTAGATCAGATTTATATGCAAAGATATTTTCTTTTCTCCTGCAGTATGTTTTGCTCTTCTGACAATCGAGTAGGCTGACTCCTACTCGATTCGTATACTTTGTACACTATCTCGCTTAACAGCCAGGGGATGTACATTCGCCAAGTGCAGATCCTTGTGCAAGCACAAATCTGCACTTGGCTCATCGTATACAAAACACCCGGAACCATTTTCATGATTCCAATGGTTCTCCTGTCTCTTCATCGATCAGCTGTTCTGCATTTCCGTGGTCAGCGCAGATAAACATCTGTCCACCAACTTCTTTCACTGCATCAACTGATTTTCCTACACATTCATCAACAGCTTCAATTGCTTTGATCACTGCTGCTTCTACACCGGTATGACCAACCATATCCGGGTTTGCAAAGTTAATTACGATCACATCGTACTTATCAGCTTTGATTGCATCTACCAGCTTGTCACATACTTCATATGCACTCATCTCCGGCTTCAGATCGTAAGTTGCAACCTTCGGGGATTTTACAAGGATTCTGTCCTCTCCTTGTTTGGTTCTTCTACACCACCGTTAAAGAAGAATGTAACATGTGCATATTTCTCTGTCTCGGCGATTCTTGCCTGTGTCATATTGTTTGCTTGCAAGAAATTCGCCAAAGGTATTCGTGATGCCTTCTTTTACAAATGCAACCATTTTATTTGGAATTGTCTCATCATACTCTGTAAAACATACATAAGTTGTCTTGATACGTTCTCCTCTGTCAAATCCGTCAAAATCATCCGCACAGAATGTTCTGGTGATTTCTCTTGCTCGATCCGGGCGGAGATTAAAGAAGAACACAGAATCTCCGTCTTTTACATCGTTGCAACCGGTGTACCGTTTTTGTCACTACAAATGGTACTACGAATTCGTCAGTTACTTCTTTGTCGTAAGAAGCCTGGATTCCTTCTGTTGCTGATGCTTTGCTGTGTCACCTTCGCCTGCGTGTAAAGTGCCTTGCGTATGCTTTTTTTCTACACGGTCCCAGCGGTTATCACGGTCCATTGCATAATAACGTCCGGAAACACTTGCAACCTCTCCTACGCCGATTTCTTTCATCTTAGCTTCTAACTGCTCTACATACTCTTTTCCTAGAAGCCGGTGGTGTATCACGACCGTCAAGGAAGCAGTGAACATATACTTTGTCCAGCCCCTGTCTCTTTGCCAGTTCCAAAATTCCATAAATATGTGTAATGTGACTGTGAACACCACCATCAGATACCAGTCCCATCAGATGAAGAGCTGAATCATTCTTCTTCGCATTTTCACAGGCTGCAAGAAGTGCCTTATTTTCAAAAGAAATCGCCATCAGCGATTGCTTTTGTGATCTTTGTGAGTTCCTGGTAAATGATACGTCCTGCACCCATATTCATATGACCTACTTCCGAGTTACCCATCTGACCGTCCGGAAGTCCTACAGCAAGTCCGCTTGCATTTCCTTTTACAAACGGATATTCAGCCATTAATTTATCCATAACCGGTGTGTTTGCCTCTGCAATACCGTTGCCTTTCTTTTCATCTCAGACCGTAACCGTCTAAGATCATCAAAACTGTTGGTTTTTTACTCATCGTCTTACACTCCTTCATTTTGTCTTAAAGCGTTTGATTTCTCTTTCAGTTAAATATTGTACATGATTTTATATAACCTTGCAAGCACTTGTTAAAACTTTGACAGCTGAAAAGCGCAGGCATTTCTGCCTGCGCCTTTTCTAATTGACTATTTCCAGTTTACAATCTTACCAAAATCCGGTTTTAAAGAAGCACCACCTACAAGTCCACCATCGATATCCGGCTGAGCGAATAATTCCGGTGCTGTAGCTGCATTTACGGATCCACCGTACTGGATGCGGATATCTGCTGCAGTTGCATCGTCGTAGATTTCACCGATACATACACGGATAGCTTTGCAAACTTCTTCAGCCTGCTCTGTGGTTGCGGTTTTGCCTGTTCCGATTGCCCAGATTGGCTCGTAAGCGATAACGGCTGTCTTAGCCTGATCTGCTGTCACACCCTGGAATCCAACTTTAACCTGCTGACGGATGAAGTCCATTGTCACACCCCTGTTCACGCTGTTCAAGAGTTTCTCCACAGCACATGATCGGTGTAATACCATGTTCAAATGCTTTCAGCATTTTCTTATTTACTGTCTCGTTTGTCTCTGCAAAATATTCTCTTCTTTCGGAATGTCCAAGAACAACATATTTAACACCAGCATCTGTCAGCATATTCCGGGTGAGATTTCTCCTGTATATGCACCGCTTTCTTCAAAGTACATATTCTCAGCGCCAACCTGGATATTGGTTCCTTTTGCTGCTTCTACAACATGGAATAATGTCAATAGCCGGTACACAGAATACTACATCTACTTCGTCATTTGCTACGAGTGGCTTTAATTCATTTACCAAAGCTACTGCCTCTGAAGGTGTCTTGTTCATCTTCCAGTTGCCGGCGATAATTTTCTTTCTTGCCATGTCCCCACTTTTTCTCAAAAATACCTGCTATTTTTCTTATTTGTCGTCTGCTGCTGCAACACCAGGAAGTTCTTTTCCTTCGAGGAATTCAAGAGATGCACCACCACCGGTAGAGATATGGGACATCTTGTCACCATATCCAAGCTGGTTTACAGCTGCTGCAGAATCTCCACCACCGATGATTGTGACTAGCATCTGTGTTGGCAAGAGCTGCTGCTACGGCCTTTGTTCCTTCAGCGAATTTCGGCATTTCGAATACACCCATAGGTCCGTTCCATACAACTGTCTTAGCATCTTTTCCAGCATCGCATAAGATTTGCAGTCTTGGTCCGATATCGCAGTCCTTCCCATCCGTCCATCTCGATCTGCTTTTACAACTTTGATATTTGCATCATTGGGTTAGAAAATCATCTGCATTACAGTATCTACAGGAAGAAGCAGTTTTTTCAAGTTTTTCTTTAGCCTTTTTCATCATGTTCTTTGCATAATCAATCTTGCTTCTTCAACAAGAGATTTTCCGACTTCATCCGCCCTGTGCTTTAGAGAATGTATAAGCCATTCCACCACCGATGATCAATGTATCTACATTTCTCAAGAAGGTTAGAGATAACATTAATTTGTCTGCTACTTTTGCTCCACCAAGGATTGCTAACGAATGGTCTCTCCGGATTGTTGACAGCGTTTCCAAGGAAATCAATCTCTTTCTGCATCAGATATCCTACAACTGCTGTTTTTACATATTTGGTAACACCTACGTTAGAGCAGTGTGCACGGTGTGCTGTACCAAATGCATCGTTTACAAATACGTCAGCAAGAGAAAGCAAGTTCTTTGGAGAAAGCCTCTTCATTCTTTGTCTCTTCTGCACGATAACGTGTGTTCTCAAGAAGAACTACATCGCCATCGTTCATCTCTGGCTACAGCAGCTTTTGCGTTTCGGTCCTACTACCTCAGGATCTGCTGCAAATTTTACTTCCTGGCCGAGAAGCTCAGAAAGTCTTACTGCTACAGGTGCCAGAGAAAGCTCCGGTTTCGGCTCTCCCTTCGGTTTGCCAAGATGAGAACACAGAGGATAACCTTTCCTCCGTCAGCGATCAGTTTCTTGATTGTAGGAAGTGCTGCAACAAGACGGTTCTCGTCTGTGATCTTTCCATCGATCAGCGGTACGTTAAAATCGCATCTTACAAGGACTTTTTTGTCCTTTTACGTTGATATCATCAACAGATTTTTTGTTTAAGCATAATTTGCCTGCCTTTCCTTTAAATGGAATGTGTTATATATTTTGACACGAATAATAAATCATTTATTTTTAAAAAGGGTCCGGTCCATAAATAAAGACCGGACCCTTTTTGAGTCTTATTTCTTATATGAATTGTGTTTGTCTTAAACTTAAACTAATTCAGATTAAAGTATTTGATTGTTCTTACCATCTGGCTAGTGTATGAGTTCTCGTTGTCATACCAAGAAACAACCTGTACTTCTGTAGTTCCGTTGTCCAAGCGGAAGTACCATTGTCTGTGTAGCATCGAAGAAGGAACCAAATCTCATACCTACGATATCGCTGGATACGATCTCGTCCGTGTTGTATCCGAAGGATTCATTGGAAGCTGCTTTCATAGCTGCGTTGATCTGTTCTTTTGTAACGTGTCCTTCAACTACTGCTGTTAAGATTGTTGTAGAACCTGTTGGGGTAGGTACACGCTGAGCAGATCCGATCAGCTTGCCGTTTAGTTCTGGGATAACAAGTCCGATTGCTTTAGCAGCACCTGTGCTGTTAGGTACGATGTTAACTGCTGCTGCACGAGATCTTCTCAGGTCACCTTTTCTCTGAGGTCCGTCAAGTGTCATCTGATCACCTGTGTAAGCATGGATTGTGCACATGATTCCAGATTTGATTGCTGCAAGATCGTTAAGAGCCTTAGCCATAGGTGCTAAGACAGTTTGTTGTACAAGATGCAGCAGAAATAACTGTATCCTCTGCTTTTAATTCTTCATGGTTTACATTGTAAACGATTGTAGGCAGATCGTTTCCAGCCGGTGCAGAAATGATAACCTGTCTTGCTCCTGCTTCGATATGAGCAGATGCTTTTTCTTTAGATGTATAGAATCCTGTACACTCCAGAACTACGTCTACACCGATCTCTCCCCAAGGAAGTTCTGCAGCGTTAGCTTTAGCGTAGATTTTGATTTCTTTTCCGTCAACGATGATGGAATCTTCTCCTGCTTTTACAGTATCTGCTAAGAGCGTATTTTCCCTGTGTTGAATCATATTTTAATAAGTGAGCAAGCATTTAGGAAATCCATTGATGTTAATGTCGTTGATTGATTACTGTATATAACAGTTACATTTTTTTTCATATCCTTCTGCTTCCAAACATCTGTCTGTTCCTGTTCCCGATGTTTTCCATAACGTACCACATAATCCAGATGTCCGAGCACATCAAAATCCGCTACAGCCCTGATATCGGCTATTGTCTCCCGAAGTGCCATCCGGTAGGCCTCTTCATCCGAAATCCCCTCAAAGAACTCAGGATAATAAGGATCCTTCCCACCAACCACATGCATGGATCCGATCACAAAATCATACGGATTTGCCACGGTAAATGCTTTTGCTTTCTTCGCAAGGTGTGGCTGAAGTCCAAACTCCACACCGATCCGGATATCCAGCTTCTCTTTATACTTTTCCTTCAGTGCTCCAAGCTCTTTAAAATAGGTTTCGGATCAAACACAAATTCAATATCATCACAAAAATAATCAATATCTTCATGATCCGTAAAACAGATTGCTTCCAGTCCTTTATCGATTCTTTTGCAAGAACCATATCTTCCGGTTTTGCCTCTGAATCTCCGGAAAAATAAGTGTGCATATGGCAGTCCGCTCTCATATTTTGCCCTCCTTGTCATTCTTCATGTGTAAATCCACCCGGCTTTCCCGCAAATCATTTGTTGGATTGCAGTACGGTCCCAATATACCAAAAAACAAGAACAATTCTGAGCTATCCCAGAATTGTTCCGCCTCCAAGTACATAATCTCCATCATACAGTACCAGTGCCTGCCCCGGTGTAACCGCTCTCTGCGGTGTCTCAAAGATGCACTCTATCTCATCTTCTCCCGTTTTGCGGACTGTGCACCAGTCCCCTTTATGGTTGTATCTGATTTTAGCAAATACGCGCATCTCACCTTCCAGATCCTCTACTGTCATAAAGTTCAGCTTATTTGCACGGACCCGCGTCGTCATCAGATCTTCATTCGTCCCTATCACAACTTCATTCGTATCCGGACGGATCTCAAGCACGAATGCCTGATACCCAAGAGAAAGTCCAAGTCCTTTTCTCTGTCCGATCGTATAGTGGATGATTCCTTTATGCCGTCCCAGGATCTTTCCGTCCGGTGTTACAAAATTACCTTCCGGAATTTTCTGGTTACTTTCTTCTTCAATAAAAGATGCATAATCGTCATCGGATACAAAACAGATATCCTGACTGTCCGGTTTGTTCGCAATCAGCAATCCGATCTCTTTTGCGATCTCGCGGATCTGGTCTTTTTCGTATTCACCGACAGGCATCAGCGTTCTTCTCAGCTGATCCTGGGTAAGATTATAAAGCGCATCGGTCTGGTCTTTTGACCAGGTTGCCGAATGCCGGATCGCATAGCGTCCGTTCGGCAACTGTTCTACTCTCGCATAGTGACCTGTTGCAATATAGTCTGCTCCGATCTCCATGCTCCGTGTAAGAAGAGATTCCCATTTTACATAACGGTTACACGCAATGCACGGATTTGGTGTCCGGCCATGCAAATATTCATCCACAAAATAATCGATTACCTTCTCCTGAAAATCCTTCTTGAAATTCATCACATAATACGGAATGCCGATCTGTGCCGCAACTTTTCTGGCATCATCTACCGCGCTGAGTCCACAGCATCCGCCGTTTTCTTCCTGTATTTTTCGATTCTTCGTCCTGCCAGATCTGCATCGTCACACCGATCACATCATATCCCTGTTCTTTTAGAAGATATGCCTGCTACCGATGAGTCGACACCACCTGACATTCCGACTACCACTTTCTTTTTTTTGCCATTCTCTTTTCTCCTGCAGAAAATTCTAATACTCTTCCTCTTCTGCTTCTTCACCTTCACTGATATCGTTCTTCGGCTTCTGGAGTCCTTCGATCTTGATACCGTTCTTCTCTGCATAATCCCACAGTCTTTGCATGGATTGCCTCCTCTGCCAGTAAAGAACAGTGTACCTTAACCGGCGGCAGTCCGTCAAGTGCTTCCATAACGGCTTTGTTTGTTACCTGCATTGCTTCTGAAATATGTTTTCCCTTTACAAGTTCTGTCGCCATACTGCTTGTTGCAACAGCTGCACCGCAGCCGAATGTCTTAAATTTTACATCATTAATAATTCCGTTATCATCAATATCAAGGTAGATTCTCATGATATCACCACATTTGGCGTTACCAACAGTACCCACTCCGCTTGCGTTCTCGATTTCTCCCATATTACGTGGATGCTGAAAATGATCCATTACTTTCTCTGTATACATTGTAAATTCCTCCTAAAGCTGTATTTTCTATCGTATTATTTATTCTGTTTTTTTGCAAAAAATCTTCATAAAGCGGTGACATTCCGCGTAAATCGCTTACAATTGTCTTAAGCTGATCTACTACATAATCAATGTCTTCTTTTGTGATCTCTTCATTCAGAGTCAGGCGCAGAGAACCATGTGCAATCTCGTGCGGAAGTCCGATTGCAAGAAGTACATGGGACGGATCAAGAGAACCTGATGTACAGGCAGATCCACTGGATCCACAAATTCCTGCCATATCAAGACGGATCAACATAGATTCGCCCTCAATGAAACGGAAGCAGAAGTTTGCGTTATTTGGCAGACGGTCTGTCGGATGTCCGTTCAGCTTGGTGTACGGGATTTCTTCCATCACACGTTTGATCAGATAATCTCTCATCTCGCGCTCTTTTGCTGTACGTTCTTCCATCGTAGCGATAGCACGTTTTGTTGCTGTACCGATTCCAACAATACCCGGAACATTTTCTGTCCCTGCACGACGTTTACGTTCCTGTGCGCCACCATGAACAAAGGAACGGATCTTCACGCCTTTTCTGATATAGAGGAATCCAATTCCTTTAGGTCCGTTTAATTTGTGACCACTGGCACTCAACATATCAATATGACATTCGTCTACATTGATTGGAACCTGTCCGAATGCCTGTACTGCATCTGTGTGGAACAGGATACCATGTTTGTGAGCGATCTCACCGATCTCTTTGATCGGCTGAATGGTTCCGATCTCGTTGTTAGCGAACATAATGGAAATCAGGATGGTATCCGGGCGGATTGCTGCTTCCACATCTGCCGGATTTACTTTTCCGTATTCATCCACATCAAGATAAGTCACTTCAAACCCACGTTCTTCCAAATAAGCTGCTGTATGCAGGATCGCATGATGTTCGATCTTGGTTGTGATAATATGTTTTCCTTTATTCTGATAAGCCTCTGCGGTTGCTTTGAGTGCCCAGTTATCAGACTCAGAACCGCCTGCTGTGAAATAAATTTCGTTGCTCTTTGCACCGAGTGCGTTTGCGATTCTTTCTCTCTGTTCTGCCACAACATCTTTGTTATGGGATGCGAAACTGTAGATCGCAGAAGGATTGCCATACTGCTCTGTAAAATATGGCAGCATTGCTTCCAGAACTTCTGGTGCAGTTTTTGTTGTTGCTGCGTTATCCAAATAAATTAATTTACTCATCTTTTGTCCTTCTTTCTTTACTTCTTTATTCATTTCCACAAGGGTATTTATCATAATACTGTCTACCGTCTGTGCCATGCTTTCATTGACTTTCTTCCAGACATACTTCGTGATACAGCTTCCCTGGATCTCGCAACTGTCTTCCGAATGAAGTGCTGCACAAGTCGCAGGTTCCAGGTCTCCTTCAAGTGCTCTGAGTACATCACCAACAGAAACTTCCGCCGCATCCTTTGCCAGCCGATATCCTCCTCCCGCTCCACGGATACTCTTGACGAGACCTGCCTTTTTCAGCTTCGCCATGAGCTGTTCCAGATATCGTTCCGATATCTCCTGCCTGGCTGATATACTGCTGATGGAAACCGGTTCTTCTGCGCCATAACACGCAAGATCGATAAAGGCGCGCAAACCATAACGACCCTTCGTTGAGATCTTCAATCCATCACCTTCTCTTTATTTTTTATATCCCACTGTTTTACTAGGATTTCTTGCAAATTGAGGATATCACCTCTGTTATGTTCTGTCAAGGCTCTTTCTTGCATATATTTTAAAAAAAAAATGCCTTTGGAGCTGCTATGTCACAAAAACATTTTCTCCTGAAAGGAACTTTTATCCTTACTGTAGTCGGCATTCTCACCCGTGTAATGGGATTTTTTACCGTATTTTTCTCAGCAGATCTTTCCCTGCAGAAGAAATCGGTCTGTATCAGCTGATTTTCCCTGTCTACACACTTGCTTATGCTGCAACTTCAGCAGGGATCGAGACGTCTCTGGCGCGCCTGGTTGCCGCCTCTCTTCTGCAAAAAAAGCAGTCTGCAAAAAGCTTATTCTTACCTGAAAGCAAAGCACTGCTTTGTTCTCTTTTTTTTCCATCTGCTGTCTTTTTTGTTGCAGAAAAATGCTGTTTTCCCTCACCACAGTCATACTTGGTGATCCCCGATGCGCCTCTCTCATCTTCCTGATAGCATATGCACTTCCATTTGCAGCTCTGCACAGTTGCAGCTGTGGTTACTTTCTGGGGCTCAAGCAGATCCGGCTTCCTGCCCTCTCCCAATTATTTGAACAGCTGGTCTGGATCTTTTTTGTTATCCTCCTCTATACAGCCGATGTTCATACCGCTTTTACACCATCTGTCGCAATTGCTGTCCTCGGAATTGTCGGTGGTGAAATTGCCTTTTCTTTGCATCCATAAGCTCAGAACTGCCGGGCAACCTTTCTCCCCACACCGGGAGCCGGCTCTTTCTGCTGTTCCTCCCCTGCTTTTTTTCTGCCCTTCCACTGACCGCAAGCAGAGTCCTTCTGAATCTTTTTCAGAGTCTGAAGCAATTTCTATTCCTCTTGCCCTGCAAAAGTATGGAATGAGTATCTCCGCTTCTCTTAGCACCTACGGAATTCTGACCGGAATTGCCCTTCCTTGCATTTTATTTCCATCTGCCCTCACCAATTCCATCTCCACAATGCTCCTCCCCGAAGTTGCCAGTATGCCGGATGCTCAGAAAAAACATGCTCTTCCGCAGCTTTTACGGAAAGTTATTTTTTCTGCCTGTTTCTTGGTTTTGCCTGCCTGCTATTTTTTCTTTACCGCATCCGGCTTTATCAGCAGACGGATCTTTCATACACCAGAAGCCGGAAATTATATCTTAACACTAGCATTTATCTGTCCTTTTCTCTATAGTAACACCGCACTGATCAGTGTGTTAAATGGTCTGGATCTTGCCGGAAAAACTTTTCTGATCAATCTGTTCACCCTGGCAGTACGAATCTGTGGTGTTCTCTTTCTGATTCCGCAGTTCGGGATTCTTGGCTATCTGTGGGCACTGCTTGCAAGCCAGCTTCTTACATTTGGCTGCTGCATGTTTCTCCTGATAAAACAAGGGCGATAAAAAACGGCAGAAAGCCCTCTTTACCGAATTGTTCAGTAAGAGGACTTTCTGTCATTTTCTATCACCTGACGCTAAAATGTGGCTGAACACATTCTTGCTATGTAAGAACCTTCACAAACCAGCGGACAATCCCAGGGGTTTAAATATACCTCAGACAAAATTCCCGCCACGATCATCATAACAGTAAATCCTGTTTTTGTTCCATTCCATTCACTTTGCGGATAACGATAATAATACCGGATCAATAGAAGATATGCCGGTACATAAAAAATATATTGCGGGAAAATACCGGCAATACACAGCAGCATTCCGCAAAGGCCCATCCTTAAAACTGCCGCCACAGACAGTATCCCTGGCTGCAAAGCCTGTCCAAAGGAGGATTCCGGCTGCTGTCAGTCTGCGAAACCCCAGATTTGCCACACAGACCGCTAACGCCAGAGGCATCACTCTCCATCTGAGCAGGTACCACAGGTAATCTTCATTTATAATTTTCACCTGTGTATACTGATTTAGAAAATATTCATGGAAAATTCCAGTCATCGTAACATAATTTTTCGCAATAAAATTAGCATATAAGATACCCATTCCAAAACCGATCAGATATAGCATGGGCAGCTGATATTTCTTCCGATAAAATTCCACATTCCGGCCTCCAATAATTTCACATAGTTCATTATATGACCGGAGTTGTCAATTATGCGTTCACTTTATCTGTTATACTTTGCATCATAGGCAAGGATAGCGGCTACAGTCTTGGAATCTTCAATCTTTCCTTCAAAGATCATCTGCTTTAATTCTTCAACCGTATGTGCCTCTACATTCACAAATTCATTCTCATCCAGATGCTGATGGGTACGGATCAGGTTTCGTGCAACATAAACTTCGATTTTTTCGTTGCAAAGTGCTACAGTTGTTCGAAGCGTGATCAGCCATTCCAGATCATCACTGTGATATCCGGTCTCTTCTTCCAATTCTCTTGCCGAACAATCTCGTCCCGGTTCATCTGCTTGGTCCAGCCCTCCTGCCGGAAGCTCCAGTGTAAAGCGGTCCAGTGCATTCCGGTACTGTCTTACCATCAGGAGTCTGCCGTCATCCATCACAGGTATTACAGCAGCAGCCCCTTTGTGGTGGATATAGTCCCACCTCATGATTTCCATTGGAAAACTCCATATAATCTTTTGTATACATCAACAATTGTTCCCTGATATACCCTTTCTCTTTTTTTACACGTTTGATTTCTTTTTTCATCCGTTTTCCTCTTCCTTTTCACACAACTATGAGAAAACACGCTCCGCGAGTTTTCAATTATCGCGGCAGTCGCCAAGGTCTCGTGCAGCAAGCGCGGACTTTGGCTCGTTGCTCGCATAAATTAAATACAGCCATCCAAAAGACCGAATCTTTTGGACGGCTGTCGTTTTCTGATTATCGTGTTATTTAGCATAATCTGTAACACGCGGATTCCCGGATTACATTTACTTTAATCTGACCTGGATATTCCAATTCATATTCAATCTGTTTTGAAATATCTCTTGCCAGCAATACCATATCATCATCAGATACTTGTTCTGGAACTACCATTACGCGAATCTCTCTACCCGCCTGAATAGCAAATGACTTCTCAACCCCTTTAAACTGGTTGGTAATATCTTCTAACTGTTTTAATCTGTTTGTGTATGTCTCCAAGGTTTCTCTTCTTGCACCTGGTCTTGCAGCCCGAAATCGCATCTGCTGCCTGAACAACGCCTGCAATCAGAGACTGTGGTTCTACATCACCATGATGTGCTTCTACCGCGTTGATAATAGCGGCGACTCTTTGTATTTTCTACAAAGGTCTACACCAATCTGAACATGTGAACCTTCTACATCGTGATCAATCGATTTACCGATGTCATGTAAAAATCCCTGCACGCTTTGCGATACGGACATCCAGCCCGATCTCGCCCGCAAGCAATCCGGATAGCTGAGCAACCTCGATTGAATGCTTCAGTGCATTCTGACCGTAGCTCGTTCTGAACTTCATACGTCCAAGAAGACGAATCAGTTCTGGATGGATGCCGTGTACACCAACTTCAAGTGCTGCTGCCTCTCCTTCTTCGCGAATCATAGAATCTACTTCTTTCTGTGCTTTTTCCACCATCTCTTCAATTCTTGCCGGATGGATACGTCCATCCACGATCAAACGCTCCAGTGCAATTCTTGCCACTTCTCTTCGGATTGGATCAAATCCGGAAAGAAGAACAACTGCCTCCGGAGTATCATCAATGATAAGCTCTACACCTGTCAGAGTCTCAAGAGTTCTGATGTTTCGTCCCTCTCGTCCGATGATCCTACCTTTCATCTCATCACTTGGAAGCTGAACTACCGAGATCGTAGTTTCAGCCACATGATCTGCCGCACATCTCTGGATTGCGGTGACAACATACTCTTTCGCCTTCTTGTCAGCCTCTTCCTTTGCACGTGTTTCAAGCTCTTTCACCATCTTGGCAGTGTCATGTTTCACATCTTCTTCAACAGTTTTTAATAGATAATCCTTTGCCTGTTCGGAGGTAAGTCCTGAGATTCTTTCTAGTTCCTGTACTCTTTTCTGGCTGAGTTCTTCAACTTCAGCCTCCCGCTGCTTCATCGCTGTCTCTTTTTGCAGTAAATGCAGTCTCTCTCTGCTCAATTGCCGCAGATCTCTTATCCAGAGATTCTTCTTTTTGAAAGTACACGCTTTTCATAACGCTGAAGTTCAGCTCTGCGTTCCTTAGTCTCTTTTTCAAGTTCATTCTTTGTCTTGATGGACTCTTCCTTTACTTCCAAAAGTGCTTCCTTCTTCTTTGTCTCTGCTGTCTTCAAAGCATCATCAATAATTTCTCTTGCTTTTTACATCAGCGTTCCCAATTTTAAATTTGCATCGTTCTTCAACTTGGAAACAGTAACAAAATAAGTAACCGGCATTACTACTATAAGCGTAACAACTACAGCAATAATTATAGGTATCAGCACAGGAGCACCTCCTTATTTAGTTTTCATTGTACAAATACAACACTTAAATTCTATACTGTTTTCACAAATATGTCAAGCATTCCAATCGCAAACTTGTATTACTTGACGGATATCTTCGTAACGAAATCCTTTCCGCACCAAATATCCATATATTTTCTGCTTTTCTTTCGGATCTGTACAGGCAAAGTCCCAGTGTTTTTGCGAAGAAGCTCCCGGATTGCTTCCTGATCGGAATGCTCTTCATACATCTCTTCCATGATCTCTTCTGCCCGGTTCATATCCACGCCCTTCTGTCTCAGAAGGGCATAAATCTCCCGTCTGCTCTTTTTATCTTTCCTGCTGTCTATAAAGTTCCGAATGTAGGCGTCATCAGTGATATATCCAAATGATTTCACATAGGCAATCGCCGCTTCGGTGATCTCCGATGGATAGTCGCCCAGCTTTAATTTATCTCTGAGCTGGGATTCAGTTCTTGCCATGTCATTCAGCAGGTGCATCGCACGAAGCTTTGCCCGCTTTTAAAAGGACTTCTTTGATCTTTGCATAAGTATCCTCTGTCAATTCACACTCTTCTTTCAGGTGAAAACGGGACAGTTCGCCTTTGTAAACCACAAAGGCGAACTGCTCATCAACAGATACCCGATACTTTGTCTTTGTAACTGGCTCGATTCGGGTAATTCTCATCATATGTTTTATTCTTCCTCATCCATCACTTCTTCAGCATCTGCCGGAGCAGCCTGTGCCGGTTCTTCTGCTTCCTGCCCTTCTGCACCGATTCCGTAATGCGCACGGACTTTTTTCTTCAATCTCTTCCATAATCTCCGGATGTGTTGTCAGATAAGACTTTGCATTCTCACGTCCCTGACCGATCTTTTCTCCGTTGTATGCATACCATGCACCACTCTTATTGACCAGATCAATCTTCGTCGCAAGATCAAGAATATCACCTTCTCTGGAGATTCCCTTGCCAAACATGATATCAAATTCTGCTTCCTTGAACGGAGGTGCAATTTTATTCTTCACGATCTTCACGCGGACATGGTTACCAACCATCTCTCCGCCCTGCTTCAGAGACTCAATCCGGCGGACATCCATGCGGACAGAAGAATAGAACTTGAGTGCACGACCGCCGGTCGTCGTCTCCGGATTACCGAACATAACGCCGATCTTCTCACGCAGCTGGTTGATAAAGATTACAACACAGTTTGATTTACTGATAACCGGTGTCAGCTTTCTGAGTGCCTGCGACATCAGACGTGCCTGCAGACCTACATGTATCACCCATATCACCCTCAATCTCCTGCTTCGGAACAAGTGCTTTGCAACAGAATCGACTACGATAATGTCAATCGCACCGGAACGTACCATTGTCTCAGTGATCTCCAATGCCTGATCTCCGCTGTCTGGCTGTGAAATGTAAAGTTCATCAATATCAACACCGATCTTCTTCGCATATGCCGGATCGAGTGCATGCTCTGCATCGATAAATCCAGCGATGCCGCCTCTCTTCTGTACTTCTGCCACCATATGCAGTGCAACTGTCGTCTTACCACTGGACTCAGGTCCATAAATTTCAATAATACGTCCTTTCGGAACGCCGCCAACACCAAGTGCCAGATCCAGACTCAAAGAACCGGTCGGAACCGTCTCAACATGCACCTGTGCCGCCGGATCACCCAGCTTCATAACTGCTCCCTTTACCAAAATCTTTCTCAAGCTTTGCAATTGCTTTGCGTCTAATGCTTTCTTTTTATTCTCATCATTCATTGTATTATTCGCCATCATTAATCTCCTTATCCCAGATTCTTCGCCCACGCTCTCCATCGAACGAATGTTTGTTCTGGCTCTATATTAGTACATATGTTCTGGTTTGTCAACTACATTTTTAAATCAGATCCACACGTCTCACCTTCCCCGGAGAAGAAACCGAACCCCTCCCGAAAACCTTTCTCGCCCAGATCCTCAAAGCTTCTGACTCCCCCATCATACCACATCTCCCCTTCCCCACAACCAGAACACTTCTTCTCTTTTTCCCCTCCCCTTCTGAACCGCTCATAATTTCTCCTCTTTTGCGCAGGATACTCCCCTTCTCTCGCATCACAGCTAATTCTCCAGCACCCAAGGTCTTTCCTCATAGCCAGCACACAGCGCTTTTATTCAAGTCGAACATCCGTGAGACTTGGCGCCTGGTCAGCGAAGCTGACATATTCTATCAGAATCACTGCGCATCCTCGCTTTATCTCAGTCGGAGATTGGACTCCCACTGAAACAAATTTGCGTCTCACCACCTGAAAAGGTGGGAGTCTTCTCGACTGAGATAAAATAAGCCGGACAGATTGTCTTTTGTGCAATGAAGATGAGACTTAAAAATTATGGAAGCCATTGCTGACATAATTTCGCATTCGTCATCGGAATGCCCTGCACAACTAAATCTGTCCGGTTTATTTTATTAAAAGCGCGTCCGTCTTCTATTTTCCCGCAGACCGCCCGTCCTGCAATCTAAAGCTCAAACACCTCAAGATCATCCGGTACAAACAACTTCCCGTGATAGTACTCCCGTCCTTCCCGCGTATAAAGCTCTTTCCTCTCCTTAAGATGCATCTCTTCCGTATGATACAAGATCAGATGCGGAATCTGAAGCTCCTCGGCAAGCTGACATGCTTCTTTCACAGTACTGTGGTGTTTTTCATAAGGCTTGAACTTATCTGCTTCTCCATACAGGCAGAACGCCTCATGGGTCAGCCAGTCGCGCCTTTCACAAATTCATAATCTTTCTCATTGTACGGTTCGTCACCGCAGCAGGTAAACTTCACTCCGTTCGGAAGCAGCATCGTAAACCCGAACTGCTTTGCCTTCGTGGAAAAAATATCGAAAAAAGTGACCGGACAGCCAAGGATTTCCTTTGTCTCTCCGTGATGCACCGGCACAAAAAGAATCCGGTCATCAAAATATTTCGTCACCTTTTTCTGGATTGTAAGCTCTGCGATCATGCGGATTGATCTTGCCAGCTCTTCATGGCAGTAGATCCGCAGATTCCCCTCATATTTTCCCTGGCCGATCTTCTTCTGCCCGATCATCCGTATCAGCCAGATCACGCCCAGAAGATGATCGATATGTTCATGGGTAATAAAAAATATCGTGAATGTCTTCCAGCTGGATCCCGGTGTCTTTTAACACCTTTAAAATACGGTTTCCTCCGCCGGTATCCACCAGAAAATGCCTGTTTCCATCCGAGAGGGCAAAACATGTATTATAGCATTCCGTTACTGTTGCATTTCCCGTTCCAAGTATTGTAAGCTTCATCCGACATTACTCCTGTCTCATTTCAACTACTTCACCTGCACATTTGTAAATACTTCCTCCCGGCACAAATCCTCTCACCGAAGAAAGTGGATAAATATTGGTATGCGGTCCTCACTACACTTCCCGGGTTCAGAATGGTTCCACATCCAACTTCTACATGGTCACCCAGCATCGCGCCGAACTTTTTCATACCGGTCTCGATATTTCCTTCCGGCGTCTTTACAACCACCAGTTTTTTATCGGATTTCACATTAGATGTGATAGAACCTGCTCCCATATGTGACTTGTATCCAAGGATTGAATCCCCCACATAATTATAATGTGGAACCTGTACTTTATTGAAGAGGACCACATTTTTCAGCTCGGTAGAATTTCCGACAACCGCCCCTTCTCCTACGATCGCATTTCCACGGATAAACGCACAGTGTCTTACCTCTGCGTCCTTTCCGATGATCGCCGGACCGCCGATAAATGCAGTCGGTGCAACCTTTGCGGATCTGGCAACCCACACATTTTCTCCACGTTTTTCATACTCTTCTTCCGGAAGAGACGCACCCAGTTCCAGGATAAAACTGCTGATCTTCGGAAGTACTTCCCATGGGTAAGTCACTCCTTCAAAGATATCCTTTGCGATCGTCTCTTCCAGCGTATACATTTCTTTAACTGTCATTTCTTTCATTCTTTCTTTCCTTTCGATGCTCTGCCTTTGGTTTCTTTTTTTATAAAATGCTGCTGCCCTGTCATAGCAGCTTCTTAACTGATACTGGTTATTCAGTCCCAGTACTCCGTTGGTTCTGCTAACAATAAAATGATCCAGTTTTGTCATATATTCATCCGATGTAATTTCTCCCTCTGCCACATAATTCAGTCCTTTTTCCCAGCTTGCCGTCAGCTCCGGATTCAGAAGTGAACGGATAGAATTCAACACCACATCATAGATCATTTCTCCAAGAAGCGTCGGAGTGATCACCTGCGTTTTTTATTCAATGCCAGATATTTGATGTTAAAAAGCTTCTTCAGGATCTCGGCACGCTGGTAGCACTGGTGCCGATCCCGCTTCCCTTGATCTGGGCTCGAAGCTCCTCATCCTCGATCAGCTGTCCTGCATTTTCCATCGCAAGGATCATGGAACCGGAATTGTATCTCTTCGGCGGTGAAGTTTCTCCCTCTTTGATATCCAGTGATTTCACATCCAGGATATCACCTTTTTTAACTTCTGGATGGATGCAAAAATGCGGCATCCAGATCCACATTGTTATCACTTCCATCTCCTTCCGCGTCATTTCCATTTGCATTTTTCTTTGGTGCAGGGACCCCTGCCACCTTCAGATATCCTTCTTCCGCAAGTACACGGAAGTTGGAGAAAAACTGTTCTTTTCCGATCTGTGTTACCAACGCCACTTTCTGATAGACCGCCGGAGGATAGAAAATACTCAGAAACCTCCGGACAATCACATCATACACATGATGAGCTGTTGCAGATACCGAATTCAATGCTGAAAGTCCCTGTCCTGTCGGGATGATCGCATAATGATCCGTGATCTGCTTGTCATTGACATAACGCGTCTTTGCCAGATTTTTATATGCTCCATAATGCAGAATATCCTGCATATATGGTGCAGCCATCTGGTATTTACTCAGCCCGTTCAGGTTCTTTGTGATCTCCTTTGATACTGCCGTCGAAAGCACTCTGGCGTCTGTTCTCGGATAGGTGACAAGCTTCTTCTCATAAAGCTCCTGCACAATGCGGAGCGTTTCATCCGGACTGATCTTGAACCGTTTGGAGCATTCGTTCTGAAGTTCTGCAAGGTTAAACAGAAGTGGCGGATTCTTTTTCTCTTTTTTCTTTTCGATGGATACAATCCGGCAGGTAAGAGGATGTTCCCTCTTTCAAAACAGCGATCAGCTTTTTGGCCTCCTCTTTCTCTTTAAATCCATTCTCTTTGTAGAGCTTTGGAGACTCAAAATAAGCCGAACCTTTCACTGCACGCCACTCACCGGTAAAAGTATGTCCGTCTACATTTACCGATTCGATCACACGATAGAACGGCGTTTTAACAAATTCACGGATCTCCCGTTCCCGCCTTACGACCATTCCAAGGACACAGGTCATCACACGTCCGACAGATACAACCGTGTATTTATTCCCAAGATAATTTGAAATGCTGTTTCCATATTTGAGTGTCAGAAGTCTGGAAAAGTTGATTCCCATCAGGTAATCTTCCTTCGCACGGAGATAAGCCGAAGCTGACAGATTATCGTATTCTGACAAATCCTTCGCCTCACGGACTCCTCTGAGGATCTCTTCCTCCGTCTGGGAATCGATCCACACACGCCGGCGTTCTTTCCCTTTTCGCCTGCCATCTGTTCCACCAGACGGTAAATGTATTCTCCTTCTCGTCCAGAGTCGGTACAGACATAAATCCGGTCTACGTCCTTCCTGGTCAGTATTCCTTTTACGATCTCAAACTGCTTCTTTACTCCCGGTATCACTCATAGAGAAATTCCTGCGGAATGAATGGCAGTGTCTGCAAAGACCATCTCTTATACTTTTCATCATATTCTTCCGGATAACTCATCGTGACAAGATGACCGACACACCAGGTTACGATCGCCTCATCTGATTCCAGATATCCGTCTTTTCTTTTCAAATTCAAATGCAGTGCCTTGGCAAATTCCTGTGCCACACTCGGCTTTTCTGCAATATATACCGATTTACCCATATAATAATTTTGTACTCCTGTATTTTCACGCTATAGCAACTCTCACAGCGTTTAAAAAGTGAAGCTGATACCAGCTCCACTTTTTTATCATATCATATTCAGAACATAAAACAAATTATTTTCTTCGAAAAATCTTCCGGATTTTATCAACGAAGCTTTGTTTTGTCCGTCCTTCCGGATGTCTGACGGTGATTGCTTCACGCATAAAATATTCCTGGGAATTGACTTTTGAAGTTCCTTTTTTCTTTCATGTAGTATTTGCCGTCACTCTTTAATTCCCGCGCTTTTACATTGTCCGCAAGCATGATCTTCAGCATATGTGTCAGCTGTTTCCTGATAGTTTCATCGTAAACCGGACATGCCACTTCTACGCGTTTTTCCGTATTACGCGTCATCATATCTGCGGAACCGATATAGATTTTCTGATCCGCTCCGGTTCCAAAAGGAAAATACGCGGATGCTCAAGATAACGTCCGACAATACTGGTCACACGGAGATTCTCTGTGTACCCTTTGACCCGGAAGAATACAGCAGATTCCACGGACGATCAGATCCACCTTCACCCCTGCATTTGATGCCTCGGAAACCTTCTGAATAAAATCTACATCCGTCACAGAATTCATCTTCATGATGATCCGTCCGTTCGTTCCCTTTTTTGATCTCCTCGTCCATCAGTGAAAGCACCTTTGGTTTCAGACTGGTCGGTGAAACAATAATGTGCTGATAGCTTCCATTGAGATTGCCAATGGACATATTCTTGAAGAAGACGCTGCATCCTCTCCGATTCCCTTATCCGCTGTGATCAGCGACACATCCGTATACATCGTCGCTGTCTTTTCATTGTAGTTTCCGGTTCCCACCTGCGTAATATATTCGATATTGTTGCGGTTCCGGTAAGTGATCAGACAGATCTTGGAATGCACCTTATAACCTTCAAATCCGTAAATCACACGGCATCCTGCTTCTTCCAGACGTTCGGACCAGTCAATATTGTTCTGTTCATCGAATCTGGCTCTCAGCTCGATCAAAACCGTGACCTCTTTGCCGTTCTCGGCCAGCTGCACATAAGTACTCTACCAGCCGTGCCTTCTTTGCCAGACGGTAGATTGTGATCCTGATCGTAAGAACGGTCGGATCATAAGCCGCTTCCTTGATCATACGCAGAAACGGATCCATACTCTCATACGGATAAGAAAGAAGTATATCTTTTTTCTTTACCTGCGGAATCACTTTTCCATCCGTCAGATAGCGGGACGGCTGCGGAGTAAACGGTTCGTCGATCAGAGAACGTTTCAGCGATGCCGGAACCTTATCCATAATCGAAAAATATAATCCAGCTTCATCGGCATCTTGGTCCGGTAGATCTGTGCCGGTGTGATCTTAAATTTATCACAGAAATACTTTTCCAGTTCCTTATCCAGCGGCTCCGCTGTCTCCATGCGGACCACTGCCATTCTGCGGCGCTTGTGAAGGGTTTCCTGCATCAGCAGGCGGAAATCATCATTGATCTCCAGTGCCTCATCGTCCGGCGACACATCTGCATTCCTTGTCACACAGATATAATTCTTGTTCGATACCTCGTATTTGTCGAACACCACATCCAGATATTCCATGATCACCTTTTCCATACGGATATAACGGATATCATGGCCCGGAAGATATAAAATATCTGACACAAACTGTGGAACCGGTACGATTCCAATCATGGAAGTTCCATTCTGCTTCAGACTTGCGATCACATACAGTTCCTTATTGAGCAGATGTGGAATGGTCAGGTTTTGTCCGTCTTTGAAATGGCATCAAATACATCCTCCTCAAATACCGGAGAGATAGCCTTGAGCTCGTCAATGCTCATATCGTCGATTGCAATGCCCTTGTCGATGCAACGCACTATTCTTCCTACAATACCATGATGCATCCCTAAACGGTACACCCTTTTTAACGAGATAATCAGCTGCATCTGTGGCATTTGTAAAGCCATTGTTTGCACTCTTTCTAATCACGTCCTTGTTAAACTTCATTGTATCGATCATTCCTGTAAAAAGTGCGATACATCCCTTTGCAGTGTCGAACGCATCAAATGCCAGCTCCTTATCCTCCTGCATATCCTTGTTGTACGCAAGCGGAATACCCTTCATGGTGGTGAGAAGCGACATGAGTCTTTCCTCTGACAAGCTCTGCTATATCAGGATTTTTCTTCTGTGGCATGATTGAGCTTCCTGTGCTGTACGCATCGTCAATCTCAACAAACTGGTACTCGTTTGAATTCCATATGATAATTTCCTCAGAAAAACGTGACAGATGCATCATGATAGTTGAAAGAGCCGATAAAAACTCAATCAGATAATCCCTGTCTGACACACCATCCATACTGTTAAGTGTCGGTCCGTAAAAATCCAGAAGCTGTGCTGTATAGTCCCTATCAAGCGGATATGTAGTGCCTGCGAGTGCTCCTGAGCCAAGCGGACAATAGTTCATTCTCTTATATATATCGCACAGTCTTGATCTGTCTCTCTTAAACATCTCAAAATATGCGCCCATATGGTGAGCCAGAGTGATTGGCTGAGCCTTCTGCAGATGTGTAAAGCCCGGCATGATAGTCTGTGTGTTTTCCTTCATAATCTTAAGGATAACAGCTAAAAGCTCCTTAAGCTCATCATCAGTCTCCTTCACTGTCTTTCTGGTGAAAAGACGCATATCAAGAGCGACCTGGTCGTTTCTGCTTCGGCCTGTGTGAAGCTTCTTTCCTGTGTCACCAAGCCTGTCTATGAGTGTAGCCTCAACGAAGCTGTGGATATCCTCATACTTTGAGCTGATTTCAAGCTCCCCTGACTCTACCTCCTTAAGTATCTGCTTTAGGCAAGCCACTATATCGTTGCTCTCTGCCTGTGAGATGATGCCCTGCTTTCCAAGCATCGTAACATGGGCGATGCTGCCCTCTATATCCTCTTTATAAAACTTCTGATCAAATGAAATGGACGCATTGAAATTATCCAGTTCTTTCTGGTAATTCTTTTCTGCATCTGTTCATCTCTCCTCATATTGCAGATTTGTTTCTTATTATAGTGCAGCTGTTCTCTTCTCACAATATCTTTTCTGCTCTGTGTTTCTTTTTTCCGCGCCATTCCAGCCAGATGCACACACGCTTTTTTTTTTATTTCTCATAAACTGTAAGTAAAAGACTTATGATCGTTTCTGTATCTGGAGGATTATCATGCAATATGCACTGGAACTGAAAAACGTTCATTATGCTTACCATACACTGGAAGGAGAAACCTACGCCCTGAAAGACATCACCTTTTCGGTCCGCGAAGGGGAATTTATTGCTCTGGTCGGTCCCTCCGGGTGCGGAAAATCTACACTGCTCCACCTGATTGCAGGTCTTCTCACCCCGGAAAAAGGTCTCATCAAAATAAACGGCAGCTATCATCCGGACAATACTTCCGGCATCGGATATATGCTGCAAAAAGGATGAACTTCTTGAGTGGCGTACCATCTATCAGAACGTTCTTCTCGGTCTCGAGATCCAGCATGCACTGACTGCCCGTTCCCGCGCACTGGCAAGAGCCCTTCTTACACAATACGGCCTGAATGCCTTTGCAAATGCAAAACCATCCGAACTTTCCGGAGGAATGCGCCAGAGAGCCGCGCTGATCCGCACGCTGGTCCTGAAGCCGGATATCATGCTTTTGGATGAACCCTTTTCTGCCTTGGATTATCAGACCCGATTAAATGTCAGTGATGATATCGGGCAGATTATCAAAAAGAGAAAAAAACAGCGATCCTTGTCACCCATGACCTTGCTGAAGCGATCAGTCTTGCTGACCGGATCCTTGTTCTCACAAGCCGTCCGGCAACCATCGGGCAAACGGTCAATGTTTTTTTTCTGATCCGGGACTTTCCCCGCTTGCCCGCCGCAATGCCCCGGAATTTAAGACTTATTTCAATCTAATCTGGAAGGAGCTGAACCCGGATGAATGAACTTTCAAAAAACCAGCTGCATTACCTGAATATGCGGCGCCGACATAAACGGATCGTTGCCGTTTCCAGAGTCTCCATCTTGCTGACATTCCTCTTTCTCTGGGAATTTTCGGCAAATACAGGACTGATCGACTCTTTCATTTTCAGCAGTCCTTCCCGGATTGCCCTGTGTTTTCTGGAAATGACCGGTGACGGCAGTATTTTCCGTCATATCGGAGTGACTCTTTACGAAACCCTGGTCAGTTTTATCCTGGTGATCTTCTTCAGCCTTTTTGTCACCGTTCTTCTCTGGCTCTTCCGCAAGCTTTCGGAAATCCTGGAGCCTTATCTGGTGGTGCTGAACAGCCTGCCAAAATCTGCGCTTGCTCCGCTTCTCATTGTCTGGCTCGGCGCAAACCGCACAACAATTATCATTGCCGGAATGTCTGTTGCAATCTTCGGGAGCATACTGAGCCTCTATTCCGAATTTTCCGAAGTAGACCCAGATAAAATCATGCTCATCTACACTCTTCACGGAAACCGGCTCCATGCCCTCTCCAAGGTAGTGATCCCAAGCTGCATTCCGGCGATCATCAGCACCATGAAGGTCAATATCGGGCTCTGTCTGGTGGGCGTGATCATCGGAGAATTTATCGGCGGCAGGGAAGGACTTGGCTATATGATCATCTACGGCAGTCAGGTCTTCAAGCTCGACTGGCTGCTGATGAGCATCTGCATCCTCTGCGTGATCGCCATGCTGCTCTATGCTCTGATCGGACTGATCGAGAAGTGGTATCTTTGCCGGTGTAAGATTTCCTGATATTTATCAGAAACTTCACAGGGAAAGTCTCTTCTTTCTCCCTCGCTTTTCAAAAAGGAACCATACTTTTCAGATCATTTCTGGTATGCTCCCCGTCAAGAGGACAATAAAAAATAATAAATTTTTGTATCGTCAGCCATGCTATGGCTGGCGATATTTTATGCTGCTTTTGTATATTGCTCATGATATTTCATTGGTGTCATTACATGCAGTTTCCTTTGAAGTCGTTGGTTGTTGTAGTAATCTATGTAATTAGCTATCGCAGTAATCAAAGAGCTTCTGTCATTAAAACGCTGTTTATAATACATTTCTCGTTTTAGAATTCCCCAAAACCCTTCCATTGGTCCATTGTCAATACAGTGGGCAACTCTAGACATACTCTGCTTCATATGATGTTTTTTAATCTAGTATAAAACTGTGCGCTTGTATATTGAAAGCCTCGATTAGAATGAACTAATGGGTGTGCATCTACCTCCTGACGAACAGCCTCATCAAACGTGTCCATAACTAATGGATTATCATTATGATCGCTGATTTTAAAGGAAACAATCCTTCTATCATATAAATCTAAAATAGCACTCAGATAAACTTTATGAACTTCTATTCCGTTGTAGTATTTAAATTCAGAAACATCTGTAAGCCACTTTTCATTCGGTTTTTCGGCGTGAAATTCACGGTGTAAATAGTTTTTTGCTATGTGATCAGGATTTCTGTCTCCTCTGGTACAACTCTTAGGTTTCCATTTAATATTTGATTTTATATCGTATTTCCTACAAATACGAAGTACTCGTTTATCATTCACATGAATTCCTTTATGTCCATCTAATTCATCACGAATCCTTCGATATCCCATATCTGGATGCTGGTTATGAATCCTTTGGATTTCAGTGGATAGTCTTTCGTTTCGAAGTTCATTATTGCTTTTCGGATATTTTACCCAGCGGTAATACGCAGAACGTGTAACATTAAGATATTTACAAAGTCTATCTATGGGATAATGCTTAGATATTTGAGTGCCATTGCACCATAATTCTTATCATTTGCAAGACAATCTGTTACTATTTTTAATCTCTCATCAAGTGTAGTGTTCTTTGTTTTTTCATGTAAGCACCTCCAGTGGAGGTTTTAATATTCCACCAGAATTATACACCTTAATCCAATTTGTCTGTGTGAACGAAATTTTGTGCAAATATCCTGAAGAGATCCTTCTCCGTTAAGATAATCATTTATAGCAGATATTTTTAAATCTTTTGAATAAGATTTGTTTTTCGGTTGATTGAGTAATCCAGTTGGTCCATCATACTGATAAATAGAAATCCAATTTCGAATACTATGATGATCAACTCCTAATTCTTTTCCTGCTTGCTGTATGCCAATTTCTCCTGCAAGGTAGCGTTCGACTATTTTTACTTTTTCTACTGGTTCTATCTTACTCTTTCTGAACATGAAAATACCCTCATATAGGACTTTTATATTTCATTGTCCTATATGAGGGTAGCATATCATTTTCTGCCTATACCGCCCCAAACTGCAGATACCACACTGCCATCTTATCTCCCAGAAAAATTGCAGTTGCAAGTCCAAACGCAAGAAATGGTCCAAACGCAAACTGATCTGTTTTATTCAGCCTCTTTCGTACCAGCATCAGTGTCACATAAGCACCTCCTGTTATAATCCCAATACACATTGCACATATCATTGACGCGCCACCAATAAGCAATCCGCTTACCGACATCAGCTTGATATCTCCGCCTCCGAAAGCCCCTGGAATTGCAAGTGCCAGCACCAGCATCGGCACTGATATGATTCCCATACCGGTCAGTCTTGTAGCAATTCCATCTCCGGATAAAGCATAAAGTCCAAAACCGCAAGTATCAAGATCATAATATGAAATCGATCATAAATCATCTGTATATGCCAGTCAACCAAGGCAATCACAAACAGTATTCCCAAATATATAAAAAAAACTGCGCCTTTAGTGAAATCACACCCATTTTCCCGCAACCATATACAATCGCACAACCGGTCATGGATACTCCACCTGTTAATTCCACTAAGAAATATCTTGCAATCCTCTTGCTCTTTGCACATATTGCGCTTTTCCCGTATGTTAATTTATCGATGACAATATGTAAGAAGCTGAAGATGCCAGCTCCGAAAAAGAACCTTATTATCCATAATATGATTTCTAAAACCACAAACATCCTCTCATAATTAAATGATTTGTTATAAATTATAACAGTTTTTCCGCAAAAAAGGTACTGTTTTTAATGCTTTATTTAATTTTTCTATCACAAAATTGATCATGACAATATTTTGAAACCTGCCGGAGACCTTTTAATAACAGGAAATGCAATTTCCTGTTATAGAAAAAACGGAAACAAAAATGGATCAATCTCTTTTGTGAGAATTTGATCCATTTTTACCGCATCTAAATCAGTTGTCCCAGCACCGGAAGCCTTTTCAGATAAATTCTTCCGGAAAATGCAATATGCGGCAGTTCATAAAACATACAATACTTCGGACAGACTGGCTGATACAATGGATCCGCTACAATGATTTCTGCATCTTTCAATGCTTCTTCCATCTCTTCTTCCCCACAGATCCATCTGTCCTGTCTGCAAAGCAGACCTTCTGTTTTTTCCAGCGGGCAGAGAACTTCCACCGGACAGCCATATTTCTGTTCGATCCCTGCCGCCAGAGATTCCATGGTCACCGGTTCTCCGATCAGAGTCACTTTCTTTTGTCTGCCTGCCGCTTCAGGCTTCTTTATTTCTTCTCCCGATGCCGGATTTCTGTTTCCCTTCTGCTCCATGATTTCTTCAATTTCACCCTGCATCCGATCCTTTCGATATGGTATCTGCTCTTTTTCTTCCAGTGCTTTCGCAATCCGCTCTGTATAAGAGCCAATCGGCGTTCCAACCACATACGGGGTTCCGAACTTTTCTTCCAGTACTTTCACGAAGCCCGACCCATACACATAATCATGCATTCCGTTCGTCGGTACTGCAAAATGCCGGAATCCCGGTTTCTTCTTCCAGTACCTGTGCCAGTGCCGGAAAATCGGTTCCATTCATATACGGAATTGGGGAACCTGCCAGGGCAATAAATTTCGGATGCAGTTCCCTTGCTGCATACTTTGATATCATCAATAAATTTTCTGTCATTTCCCATGATCGCGTCAATTTCTGTAAGTCCCGAGATAAAAATAAGACTGTCCTGATCGTACCAGCGGATTTCATCATGCGTATTGTAAGTAGAGTTGCATCCGGAAGGATCATGCATAACTGTCATTCCGCCAAGTTCATAAAGTGCAGAACAGACACCTGACACATCGGCCGTATAAACCGGTATCATTCGATAAGATTGTCTCATAGACAGCACTCACACCCCCATCCTTTTTGTACAACAAGTTTTTCTGTATCCTTTTTCATTGAGATATGCATCCATCATCAGCTCTGCGGTTCTCCGGATTCCGTCAAATCCATACAGTCCCTCTCCCTGCACCAGATTCACAAAATGACGGACTTCCTGTAAATAGGCCGCCTTCTGTCCGATTGCCAGCACTTTTTCATCCGATGCACCTCTTGGCAGTACACGCATCTTCACCTGAATCGTTGCGATCAGCTCAAGTTCCGGTGCATGCTCCTTCAGCCACTCAAAATCTGCTTTTTCTTCCGGACTGATGGAATCCAGATAAACCGTTTCACACGGAAAGCCATGTGTCAGAGCAGTTTTGCCAGTCCAAGTGGTCTTGGATGATACAGATAATCCAGAGGCAACCGGCATATCCCCGATCAGATTTTTTGCTTTTCCAGAGCCTCCTCACAGGCACTTTCCTGCTTCTACCGAAATCATCTTCTGTCAGTTCCGGCAGTCCAGTGCATCGGTCAGCTGCTTTAACTGCTTTGCTGATCTCTTCATAGTCAAAGCTGCCCGGCAGATACAGAGATGGCCGTTTCGTCCCAGGCGGCCTGCCTGTGCCTCCATCCCTATTTTCCAGCCGGTGGATAAGCAGTCGATAAACAGGCATCCCTGCTCATATCCAACAGTTCCTGCCAGGTTTTACATCCGGGCAGTTCCAGCACCTTACCATATCGTTTTAACAGACGCTTAATATCACTGTTCTCTCCAGAACAAAATCACTGCCAAAGACAGATACTGTTTTTTGTCCGGCTTTTCAGCCAAAAAGAGGATCATACATTGCTTTTCCGCAGCTTCTGGTCCGGTGTCGGTCCATGCTTCTGCATGATCGGGTCCATATAACAGCGGATAAAGCAGATCTTTCAGGAAAACGATGCTCCAGTTCCTGTAAATATAGTTCAGATTACATCCCACAAAATGATGCAGACAAACGGTAAAAAAAGAACTGCCTCAGGATTTTCTTCCGTTTATTCAATACATCCGTCACACCTTCGATGGTAATATCCTCCAAATTGCCGCTTAGCAGATTCTCTCCTTTCCACAAGAACAAAAGAAAAACGGTCTGCTGCATTCATTTCTGCCGCAGTCAGTACAACACCACGCATACAGTTATCCGCACAGACATAGATCTGGATAGATTCCGGAACCTGCATTCCCGTATGCACAATATTCCAGTTGCCATGCACCGGCGAATTATACTCCAGTGCCGAAACAAATGGTGTTGGAAATGAGGCATCTTTTATTTTACCACAGCATCTTTCGAATCAACGGTTTCCCCACACGACGTAACATTACGCTTCCTCCTGTATATATCCGGACCTTACCTTATCGCTTTTCGCTTCCAGAATGCCACCGCATATGCGATACATCTGCATGGCAAGCGCACGGTATTCGTCTGCTATTTCACCTGTTGGATAACACTCCATCAATGTTTTTTCTGCTCCTCTGCCAGTGCCACCTGCCCGCTGTGTGATAGTGTACCAATAACAGCTGTGTGAAAATCGTCTGCCAGTTCTGCCACTTTTTCCTCTTCCCGCGGGACATCCCTGCGATTTAAAATGAGTCCGCCAAGCCCGGCATATCCACGGTTTTTAAAATTTTCCACTGCCATGGCAATATTTGCAGCTGCATGAATTGCCATGTTTTCCCCGGAGGTAATAATAAATATTTTGTCCGCATAACCGCCCCGCATCGGCATGGAAAATCCACCGCATACCACATCTCCGAGTACATCATATAAAACCACATCCGGTTTGTATACATCATATGCGCCAAGCTCTTTTAACTTTTCCAGTGCCGTGATGATACCACGGCCGGCACAGCCAAGTCCCGGTGTCGGTCCACCGGCCTCCACACAGATAACACCGTTATACCCAATGCGTATCATATCCTCCAGCTGCAACGCCTGCTTTTTCTCATTATATAAGTCGAGCACGGCCGGCACAGCCTCTCCATGACGGAGCAATATGGTAGAATCTGCTTTCGGATCGCATCCGATCTGCATCACCTTAAGCCCCATTTCTGCCAATGCAGCCGCTACATTTGAAACGGTAGTGGATTTTCCGATTCCGCCTTTTCCATATACTGCTATCCTGATCAATCCTGTGTTCCCCCCTTCTGCCGGAGTAATGACATTCGAATATGCAGTCTTTGCGAATACGCCTTTTAAATGTCCGATTTTTCCGGAAAGTGCACTGATCGTATCCTGTGGTGCATCAATGACAATGCTTATGATGCTGATTCCTTTTGCGCGGTATGGTATGCCCATTCTGCCTACAATGTACTGACGTGCTTCATGAAGAAGGATATTTAATTCTTCAATGGCATCCTCCTGTTCTACAATAATTGAAATAACTGCCACTCTGGTTTCCATGCCCTGACTCCTCCTGTTAACAGATTCTTGGTAAAAGCTCTCCCCCCGGCTGTGGAAGCAGTGCCTGTGTGCCGATTTCCGTCTCCATTATAACTCTTCCCGGTTCCTCTGCGATCACTTCACCAATAATAGCTGCATCTGCGGAATATGGGCATTTTTTTCAATGTTTCTACAATGCCCTCTGCCTCTTCCTTTGGTGCCATGATGACAAGTCTTCCTTCGCATGCCAGATATAAAGGCTCAAGTCCAAGCATCCCGCAGACTCCTTTTACTTCCGGCCGTACCGGAACAGCCTCTGCATTTAAACGGATGCCTACGCTGCTCTGACCTGCGATCTCATACAGGACTGTTCCGACGCCGCCTCTGGTCGCATCACGTATCACATGCAGGTTGTGTGTGGTATCCATGACTTCCTTTACGGTCTTCCACAAAGGTGCACAGTCACTGGTCACATCCGCATCGATGCCAAAATCTTCCCGCTCTAACAGGATCGTACATCCGTGCCGTCCGATATCACCGGTTACGATGATTGCATCCCCGGGCTTTGCCAGTTCTCCGCCGACGGTCACTCCTTCTTCGATCTCCCCCATTCCGGTCGTTGTGATAAAAACCCATCCACCTGTCCTTTTCCAGCAACCTTTGTATCTCCCGATACAATATGTACTCCGGCCTCTTTTGCTGTTTTTTCCATGGCAGCTGCGATTTCTTCGAGTTTTTCCATTGGAAATCCCTCCTCAATGACAAAAGCGCAGGTAAGATACATTGGTTTTGCTCCCATGCAGGCAAGGTCATTAACGGTTCCACAGATGGAAAGCTTACCAATATTTCCCCGGAAAGAATGCCGGAGATACAATAAACCCATCTGTAGATACTGCCATTCTTCCTGCCGGCGGAACTAATACCGCTGCATCATCTGCCGTCAGATCATTGTTTGCAAATGTGCCTTAAACACCTGATCAATCAATTCGGATGTCTGCTTTCCACCGGCACCGTGTGCCATGGTCACTGTTTTATTTTCCATGATGTTTTTTTCTTCTTTCTTATGAATACTGATAATATGCAGAGCAGGCTCCCTCACCGGACACCATGCAGGCGCCGATCGGATGCTGCGGTGTACAGCCTTTGCCGAACACTTTACAATCGGACGGTTTGCATTTTCCCTGCAGCACATCTCCGCAGCGACAGGCCGGATTCGGTTTTCCTTCTATCTTTGGCATCTGATATTTAATCCGCGCATCAAACTCCTGCCACTCCGGTCTCAATTTCATGCCGGATTTCGGAATAACACCCAGCCCTCGCCATTCACTGTCACAGGCTTCCATCATCTCATCTACCAGCAGCTGTGCCTCCCTGCTTCCATCCTGTGTCACCACACGCGGATAGCAGTTGACAAAAAACGGTTTTCCTTCCTGAAATTTTACCAGTGCAACTGCAAGTGCTGTCATCAGCTCTTTTGCCGTAAATCCTGCCACAACA
>VOFH01003789.1_pt1:0-57500 | contig 60318 bp, 79 predicted proteins | sample 5384091 | NCBI WGS metagenome assembly VOFH01 (sample SAMN12384727, study PRJNA508395) | human gut metagenome | isolation source: healthy gut G | host: Homo sapiens | reverse complement strand
TGCAACCGCGTACTTTTTGTAGAACGGTCCGGCGAGTTGCGGATGCTGGCGAGGTTAAGGAGTAAAGCTCCGGAGCCGAAGCGAGAGCGAGTCTTAATAGGGCGTAAAGTCAGCATGTGCAGACCCGAAACCGGGTGACCTATCCATGTCCAGGTTGAAGTTCCCGTAAAGGGAATGGAGGACCGAACGCACATCCGTTGAAAAGGGTGGCGATGAGGTGTGGATAGGGGAGAAATTCCAATCGAACCCGGAGATAGCTGGTTCTCCTCGAAATAGCTTTAGGGCTAGCCTCGTATTAGTTTAGCGGAGGTAGAGCACTGAATTTCCTAGGGGGCGTCAAAGTCTACCGAAGAATATCAAACTCCGAATGCCGCATAAATGATTCACAGGAGTCAGACTGCACGAGATAAGTTGGGTAGTCAAAAGGGAAAGAGCCCAGACCTACAGCTAAGGTCCCAAAGTGTGTGTTAAGTGGAAAAGGATGTGGGATTTCGAAGACAACTAGGATGTTGGCTCAGAAGCAGCCATCCATTCAAAGAGTGCGTAATAGCTCACTAGTCGAGAGGTCCTGCGCCGAAAATGTCCGGGGCTAAAACACGACACCGAAGCTTAGGAATGTAATTATACATTGGTAGAGGAGCATTCTTAGAGAGACGAAGCAGTACCGATAAGGAGCTGTGGATTTTAAGAAGAGAGAATGCCGGAATGAGTAGCGAGATGGAGGTGGGAATCCTCCAGGCCGAATATCTAAGGTTTCCAGAGTAAAGCTGATCTGCTCTGGGTAAGTCGGGGCCTAAGGCGAGGTCGAAAGACGTAGTCGATGGATAACAGGTTGAAATTCCTGTACTGCTTATAATCAGAACTGTGGGGACACAGAGAGATACCGGAACCTGGGAATGAAGATACCAGGGCAAGCGAGGTAGGTGCTAAGCTGGCAAAACCGCTTAGTAAGCCGAAGACGTGATGCGGAGCGAATTAAAGTAGCGAAGTCCGGGATTCGAGCTGTCGAGAAAAGCCGCTATTGCGTGATATGTACCCGTACCGTAAACCGACACAGGTGGATGAGGAGAGAATCCTAAGGCCGGCGGGAGAAGCATTGTTAAGGAACTCGGCAAAATGACCCCGTAACTTCGGGATAAGGGGTGCCACAGAGATGTGGCCGCAGAGAATAGGCTCAAGCAACTGTTTAGCAAAAACACAGGGCTATGCGAAACCGAACGGTGAGGTATATGGGCTGACGCCTGCCCGGTGCTGGAAGGTTACGAGGAGAGGTTAGAGCAATCGAAGCTTTGAATCTAAGCCCCAGTAAACGGCGGCCGTAACTATAACGGTCCTAAGGTAGCGAAATTCCTTGTCGGGTAAGTTCCGACCCGCACGAAAGGCGTAATGATTTGAGCGCTGTCTCGACAATGCACCCGGTGAAATTGAAATACCAGTGAAGATGCTGGTTACCTGCGCCAGGACGGAAAGACCCCATGGAGCTTTACTCTAGCTTGATACTGGGATTCGGTACTGCATGTACAGGATAGGTGGGAGACGAAGAGGACAGGACGCCAGTCTTGTCGGAGTCGCTGTTGGGATACCACCCTTGTGGTACTGGATTTCTAACCAACCTCCGTGACCCGGAGGTGGGACAATGTCAGGTGGGGAGTTTGACTGGGGCGGTCGCCTCCGAAAGGGTATCGGAGGCGCTCAAAGGTTCCCTCAGAATGGTTGGAAACCATTCAAAGAGTGCAAAGGCATAAGGGGGCTTGACTGCGAGACTGACGGGTCGAGCAGGTACGAAAGTAGGACTTAGTGATCCGGTGGTAGAAAGTGGGATTGCCATCGCTCAACGGATAAAAGCTACCCTGGGGATAACAGGCTTATCACTCCCAAGAGTTCACATCGACGGAGTGGTTTGGCACCTCGATGTCGGCTCATCGCATCCTGGGGCTGTAGCAGGTCCCAAGGGTTGGGCTGTTCGCCCATTAAAGCGGTACGCGAGCTGGGTTCAGAACGTCGTGAGACAGTTCGGTCCCTATCCGGCGCGGGCGTAGGATATTTGAGAGGAGCTGCCCTTAGTACGAGAGGACCGGGGTGGACTGGCCTCTGGTGTATCTGTTGAGCCATCAGGCTCATGGCAGAGTAGCCAAGCCGGGACGGGATAAACGCTGAAGGCATCTAAGCGTGAAGCCCCCTCAAGATGAGATATCCCATACGCAAGTAGTAAGACCCCTTGAAGACGACGAGGTAGATAGGGCAGAGGTGGAAGTGCAGTAATGCATGAAGCTGACTGTTACTAATCGGTCGAGGGCTTAACCAAAAGGTTATGGTTAAGGATAGGTAAGAGGAAGTTATTTCCTGAAGGATGAAAGATAGAAAGTAGAAGAAATTCAGTGTGCAGTTTTGAAGGTATATAAAGAAGACCGTTGTACAGAAATGTACGACGGTTTTTTTGTAATAGGAAATTCCTTGGAAGTTCCTATTACACAAAAAGGCGCTAACGTGCCAATGATGCGCACTCGCGCGAAGCAGAAACATGTCGCAAGCGACCGCGCTCGGCGTGAGAATGTGCCAAGGTACATTTTTTGCCAAGATTATATGAGTTCTGAACCAGAAATTTAAGGATGCGTCATGCTGCTCATGCAGCGAGAAGACGGTAACATCCGATGAAAAGAATAGATTTTTCGATTTTTTGAAAAAGTAGTTGACATTTAAAATATAATCGGTTATACTTATCTACGTTGTTGGAAAGCAATATTCCTCGATAGCTCAGTCGGTAGAGCACGCGGCTGTTAACCGCGCTGTCGTAGGTTCGAGTCCTACTCGGGGAGTTTTTTGATCCATATACTTTATGGACCTTTAGCTCAGTTGGTTAGAGCAACCGGCTCATAACCGGTCGGTCCCGGGTTCGAGTCCCCGTAGGTCCACTCTACCCAATATGAGGTAAATAAATAATTTAATATTTGGCCCGGTGGCTCAGCTGGTTAGAGCGCCGCCCTGTCACGGCGGAGGTCGTGGGTTCGATCCCCATCCGGGTCGTTTTGATACGACTGTTATAAATTGGTTCGCGTAAGCGGATTGAGGGACAGAGTATCGTAATGGGGTCTTAGCTCAGCTGGGAGAGCATCTGCCTTACAAGCAGAGGGTCACAGGTTCGAGCCCTGTAGGCCCCATTTCATTGTCGGAAAAGTAAGAAGAATTTCTGGTTGATATATCGATATAATTTGAAATGAATCAACAATAAAAAGAAATTTAAAAAAATCTAAAAACAGTTGACATTCTTCAGAATGAGTTGTATAATATGACTTGTTCGTTAAGAATAAAAAGTATGTGTGTGTAGCTCAGCTGGATAGAGCACTTGGCTACGGACCAAGGTGTCGGGAGTTCGAATCTTCTCACGCACGTCGATTTCTCTGGTTGTCAGAGAGCAAAAAGCATCCTTTTGAGGGTGCTTTTTTTGTGTAATAGGGAATTCCAAGGAATTTCCTATTACACAAAATGCACTAACGTGCCAATGATGTGTACTCGCGCGAAGATGCAGGTTGTCGCAAGCGACGCGCTCGGCGCGAGAATGTGTCAAGGCAGCAACTGTTCACAGGTAGGGATTTTCTGAACTGAAAATTCCGTACGATACAGTTCTGGCAGCAGATTTTGTCGATTTGGAATGTGCAGTATCGGCAAAATCCGTTGATGGGCACACGTGTGCGAACCGTAACCCTGAGCACATTCTTTATTCCGTTTACGACAGCCCGGAATTGACTTTTTACCGCATGACCGATATAATAATAGGGCTGTCCCTATCAAGGCAGATAGCTTTGCGGTTTCTATGAAAGACCGCGTGGAGGAATTATGAAAACAGAATATCTGATAAAATTGGTTCTGTCGCGAAATGGCTGGTGCCGTTTTTTGCAGCGGTGGCGCTGCTGAACGCGTAGGTTTTAAGTGGGCAGAATAAAATAGAAAGGCTGGGAAGAAGCTGGGAGATGCATCACGGATTCTGACACAGCGGAAAGGAGAAAGAGATGCAGTTAGTTCAGTTGGATATGAAGCAGATATCGAGTGAGGCAGAGATTTATGACTGCCTGGTCGGTCAGATGAATTTTACCAATGCCGATGAAAAACCGGAATGGATGAATGTGATTGAGATGAACGAGCGGGATCCGTATGAGATGGATACAGAAGAACAGCCGGAGGATCCGGAGTTTAAGAAAATTCTGGAGACACCGGAGAAGACATTGGATGGTCTGGTACAGATGCTGGCTGCCCGCCTGGCAGATGATTACTGCCTGGAAGTAATCCGGGATGAAGCGGCGGATGATGAGAAGAAAGAACTGGAAAAACGTCTGGAACGAGCACTGGAAGATGCGGCGCGCACAATCGATGAAAGAGACGGGAAATTGTATGCAATACTTGAGGATACAAAACCCATGGCATTCTCCGTTATCTGATGAGCCGGAAGAAGGATTGATTCCATGTGAGGTGGTTCGGTCTTCCCGGAAGACGATCGCCATCCAGATCACGGCGGAAGGACGCCTGGTACTCCGGATTCCGAGGAGGGTTTCGGTGCAGGCTGCGATGCGGTTTGCCGAGGAGCACCGCGACTGGATTGAAGTCCATTATAAAGAAGCGGTGGAACGCCAGAGGAACCGGAAAACATATGGAGCGGAAGAAATCCGAAATTTCACAGAAAAGCTGCGCCCGGTGCTCATGCACCGGGTTGCTTTATATGCGGCGTGCATGGGCGTAACCTATGGAAAAATCACAATCCGGAACCAGAAAACGCGTTGGGGGAAGCTGCAGCGCAGCTGGAAACCTAAATTTTAACTGGCGGCTGGCACTTTTGCCGGAGGATCTGATGAATTATGTGATTGTCCATGAGCTGGCACACCGGCTGGAAATGAACCATTCCGCGCGTTTCTGGACGCAGGTGGAGAATATACTGCCGGACTGGCGGGAACGGCGCAGGCGGCTTAGGGAGTATGTGATATAGAAAAGAAGCACAGACATAGATGTACTCTCAAAATCAAGTGCAAAAAAGACTCCGAGAGTACATCTAGATAATAGGAGGAACAAAATGGCAGAAGAAGTCTGGATGCTTCAGACCAAGAAAGCAGATTTTAAGCAGATCGGGGCTCGGTTTCGGATCGATCCGGTTACGGCGCGTATTATCCGGAACCGTGGGATCGAAGGAGAGGCGGCGATCGACCGCTATTTAAATGGCACGCTGGATGATCTGTATGATCCGATGCTGTTAAAAGATATGGAGCGTGCCGTTTCCATCCTGTGCGAGGCTGTGGATACTGGAAAGAAGATACGGATCGTCGGTGATTATGATATTGACGGCGTCTGTTCGACGTACATATTATTGCAGGCATTTGAACGGCTGGGCAGTGATGTAGATTTTGAGATACCGGATCGCATCAAGGATGGCTACGGAATCAATGAATCGATCATCGAACAGGCGCACGCGGACGGCGTGGAGGTGATTCTGACTTGTGACAATGGTATTTCCGCGTTCCATCAGGTGGAGCTGGCGAAGAAATATGGCATGACGGTTGTCATCACGGATCATCATGAGGTGCCCTTAGATGGGGAAAAAGAGAAGATTCCACCGGCGGATGCGGTGATCGATCCGAAACAGGCAGACTGTCCGTACCCATTTCCGGAGATCTGCGGCGCAGTGGTGGCGTACAAGCTGGTGCAGGTTTTATATGCCCGCCGGGGCGTGCCGCAGATGGAATGGCTGGATTTGCTTGAATTTGCCGCGATTGCGACGGTCGGTGATGTGATGAAGCTGCAGGATGAGAACCGGATTCTGGTAAAATACGGTCTTAAAAAAAGATGGCGCAGACCAAAAATCTAGGGCTTCGCAGACTGGCGGAGAAAATAATCTTGATCTGGGGGCGATCACAGCATACCATATCGGATTTGTCATTGGACCGTGCCTGAATGCGGGCGGACGATTAAAACGGCAAAGGAAGCGCTGGCGCTTCTGCGGGCGCAGAGTGAGGAAGAGGCGGAACGCCTGGCAGAGGAACTTAAGGAATTAAATGATACCCGCAAGGACATGACCGAGCAGGGGACTGAGGCGGCGAAGCTGCAGGTAGAGAGCTGGTACCAGAAGGACAAGGTGCTGGTGGTCTTTCTGCCGGAATGCCATGAATCGCTGGCGGGCATTATTGCAGGGCGCCTGAGGGAATATTATCAGAAGCCGGCGATCGTGCTGACGCGCGGCGAGGAGGCGGTCAAAGGCTCGGGACGTTCCATTGATGAGTACCATATGTTTAAAAAGCTGACAGAGGTCAGCGATCTGCTGCTCAAATTTGGCGGGCATCCGCTGGCAGCCGGGCTTTCGCTGGAAGAAAGAACATTGACGAGTTCCGGCGCAGACTGAATGAAAATGCGGGGCTGACGGAGGAAGATTTTAAAGCGAAAGTCTGGATCGATGTGCCGATGCCGGTGGGATATGTGACAGAACGCCTTGTGAGGGAGCTTTCCTGTCTCGAACCGTTTGGACAGGGCAACGAAAAAGCCGCTGTTTGCAGAGAAATCACTCCGCATCCGGGCGAGCCGCGTGCTGGGGCGCAACCGGAATGTCGTAAAAATGACGTTGGAAGAGACAGACGGACACGCGATCGAGGCGCTATATTTCGGTGACGGAACGGCGTTTGAGGAAGAGCGCGCCGGACGGCGGGAGATCGACGTCGTGTATTATCCGGACATCAATGAGTACAATGGAAGAAAAACGCTACAGGCGGTGATCCGCCGTTATAAATTCCGGGGTAAATGGCATGATAACGAGAAAAGATGTGATGCCGGTCAATTTCCTGAAAAAAGAAAAATTTACCGGAAGTGATACCGGGATGCGCTACCGGATGGAGATGACAAAGCGCGAAGTACCGAAAGAAGACGGCGCAGATGGCGAGACGGTCGAGGAGACAGTCCTGACCGTGACATCGTGGCCGGAACCATATGGATACGACGCAACGCCGGAAGAGGAGAAGACCCGCGAGGAATTTCCATTTTCGGAAGAAGGAATTGTGAGCGGGGTAGAGTGGCTGAACGGGCAGCATGCGCGGTATGTGAAGCCAGAAAAATAGACGGTTGCGTGAACAGAAAGAGTGAAAAAAGTAGAATGAGTTGGAAAAAGACATTTTATGAGGGGCTAAAGAGCGGTATCCCCATTGGACTGGGGTATCTGCCGGTCTCCTTTACGTTTGGTTTCCTGGCGGTGTCGGGCGGTCTGCCGGTCTGGGTAGCAGTTTTTATATCGCTGACGAACTTAACGAGCGCCGGACAGTTCGCAGGGACAAACCTGATTCTGGCGGGGCTGGGTACTTTGAGGTGGCATTGACAACGTTTGTCATCAACCTGCGCTATATGCTGATGTCACTGTCCCTGTCCCAGAAGCTCGATGAAAAGACGGGAACCGGGGCGCGCCTGGCACTGGCATTTGGCATCACGGATGAGACGTTTGTCGTCAGTTCCCTGCATTCGGGCATTTTGAAAGCGTCGTATATGCTGGGACTTATCACGATGCCGATTCTGGGGTGGAATCTTGGAACCTGGCTGGGAGGCGCGATCTCGGCGGTTCTGCCGCAGGCGCTGCAGAATGCGATGGGAATTGCCCTGTACGCGATGTTTATTGCACTGATTCTGCCGGCGGCACGCAAATCGCGGTCGGTGTGCTGCGTCATCATTCTGGCAGTTGTGATGGTGTGCATTTTAAAATATGTTCCGGTTTTTGCCGGTATTTCCTCCGGTTTCCGGGTGATTCTGGTTACGATCGCGGCATCGGCGTTCGGTGCATGGAAATTCCCGCATGATCCGGACGGTAAAGAAGCCGGCCAGGACGAGAGTCAGAAAGAGGGGGCAGAATGATGAATACAGCAGCAGAGGCAGCAGGAGCAGCCGGAACACTCGATATGAAATACGTGCTGACCTGTGTCCTTTTGATGGCACTGGTTACATATATTCCGCGTGTTCTTCCAGTTACGATTTTCCGGAAACAGATCCGTTCGAAGTTTATCCGATCTTTCTTAGATTATACGCCGTATGCAGTGCTGGGGGCACTGACATTTCCGGATGTATTTACCTCCACAGGACATCTCTATTCGGCGGTCGGAGGAACGATCGTAGCGGTGATTTTGGGATATAAGGGAAAGAGCCTGGTGGTAGTGGCGATCGCGGCGATTGTGACGGTTTACCTGCTTGAGATGGCAGGCGGAGCCGGTCTTTTGGCGTCGCTTTCATTTTAAGAAAAATTTAAAATGAATATGCGCGAAAGCGCGGGAAATTCATCATAAATAAAAACGAAAGGTGCAGACAAGATGATTACAATGAAGGGAGCCGCTGTTTCGGCAAAGCTGAAAGAGCAGGTGGAAAAAGGGCTGGAAACCCTGACATGGGTGCCGAAACTGACGATTATCCGGGTGGGCGAGAATCCGGATGATATTTCCTATGAGAAAGGCGCAACGAAGAAGCTGACATCGTTCGGGCTTGAGGTGGAATCGAAGGTATTTCCGGGAGATATCTCGGACGAGGCATTTAAGAAGGAGTTTGCGGCGATCAATGCGGATGCGTCGGTGGACGGTATTTTAATGCTGCGCCCGCTTCCAAAACAGATCAACGAGCAGGATATTGAAAAAAATGATCGATCCGGCGAAGGATCTGGACGGTATTTCCCCAGTCAATATTGCCAAGGTGTTCAGCGGCGATACGAGCGGTTTTGCGCCGTGTACGGCGGAGGCAGTGGTATGCATGCTGAAAATGAACGATATCGCGCTTTCTGGCAAACGGGTGGCAGTCGTAGGAAGAAGCATGGTTGTGGGACGCCCGCTTTCGATGCTGCTTCTGCATGAAAATGCGACCGTGACCATCTGCCACTCGAGAACTGCCAGCCTGCCGGAGGTATGCCGGGAGGCGGATATTCTGACTGCCTGCGTGGGAAAAGCAGCGATGATTAACCACACTTATGTAAAAAGGATGCGGTTGTCATTGACGTTGGGATCAATGTAGATGAAAAATGGAAAACTCTGCGGCGATGTGGATTTTGCCGATCTGGAAGGAACTGCTTCGGCGGCAACCCCGGTTCCGGGCGGTGTCGGCGGCGTGACGACGGCGGTTCTGGCACAGCATCTGGTGCGTGCAGCACGGATGAAACAGGAAAAAAATAGTAATAAATAAGCGAAAGAAAGTTAAGAGAAAAGCAATACATTTCCTCTCGTTTTCAGGTATAACTATAGTAAGAATGACAGTGTACCAGTTGTTGCTCCGGAAGGTCCGAACCCATTGTGGGGTGGAATTCACGGATGAAACAGAAAAACGGGAGGAATTTTTTATGAGAAAAAAATGGGGATGATGCGAAACAGGATTGCATTTCTGCTGGCAGCAGGCACGATGACAATGACGTCGGCGGCAGGTCTGGCAGGTTGTACGTCCGCACCGGCATCGGTGACGATGCAGTCGGCGGAAAATACGGGGATCACGGTGACGAGCCAGGAGAAAATCAAGGCGGAGCCGGATATTGCGGAAATTACCTACAGTGTCTATTCACAGGCGGCGGATGCGAGCACCTGCCAGTCGGAGAATCAGACGGATTTGGATGCAGTTCTGGCGCTTTTGAAGGAAAAGGGAATTGCAGATACCTCGGTGCAGACGAGCGGTCTGGGGCTGAATCCGATCTATGACTGGGACAATGGCAAGAAGATCACTGGTTATGAGATGACGACGGAGGTTGTTGTATCGGATGTTGCGATTGAGGATGCAGGGGCGATCATCAGCGATTCGGTCAATGCGGGTATCAATTCGATCGATTCGGTCCAGTACCAGTGCAGCAATTTTGATGAGATTTATCAGGAAGCGCTCAAAAAAGCCATTGAGTCGGCGCGCGTGAAAGCCGAAGCGATGGCGGAGGCAGGCGGCTGCAAGCTGGGAACGATGACGAATGTGCAGGAGTACAGCAGCGGGCAGCAGGCGCGTTATTATGACACTTCTTACAGCAGCGGCATGGCGATGAAGGAAACGGCGATGGAAGATGCGGGTGCAGGCAGAAACCTGATGCCGGGGCAGGTGGATGTTGAGGCAGAGGTGTCGGCTACGTTTTCTATTCAATAGGGATCAGCTGCATGAAAGGTTGTCTGGTTTTGGAGGAAAAATCGGATTTTAAACAGGAAAAGGGAATAAACACAAATTGTATAAACCTTCGCATATCTGGGATACTAACAGTGTGAAATGAATGGTCGGAAACGGCTGCTGTTTCATGAGAATGTAGAACAGAATGCGGAGGTTTATTTTTTATGTGGGGAATGATAACCGCGCTGGTTTCCGGCGCACTCATGAGTATACAGGGCGTGTTTAATTCTGCCGTGATGAAACAGACCAGCATGTGGGTATCGGCTGGCTGGGTGCAGATAAGTGCGTTTGTGGTTTGCCTGCTGATGTGGCTTTTTACGGGGCGCGGCGCGGTATCAGGGCTTTGGCAGATCGAACCGCGGTATATGCTGACCGGCGGCGTGATCGGGGCATTTATCACGTACACGGTCATCAAGAGCTTTGACGCGCTGGGACCGGCAAAATCAGCGCTTCTGATCGTCGTGGCGCAGATCCTGGTGGCGTACCTGATTGAGGTGTTTGGCTGGTTCGGTGTGGAGAAAGCGGGATTTGAGTGGCGCAAGGCGATCGGGGCGGCGGTTGCGATTGCGGGGATTGTGATTTTCAGATGGGAATAAAAATTTTCTGCTTGTGTTTAAAGGGGGTTTTGGTTAGAATAGAATTACGGACAAAACGCGCCTCGGAAAAAGAGGGGTGCAGAAGATGAAACAGACAAATCAAACAGTAAATCGGAAACGATGGATGCGAACAGGGGCAGTCGGCGTGGTATTTTTGGCGGCTGTTTTGTGTTTTGGTGTGCAGAGCCGGCGAGAGAAGCAGACGGTGGTGCTGGAGACGCAGAATAGTTTTTCAAAAGAAGTGGATGATTCGCAGGAAAGCTCCGAACGTCCAGCAAAACGGTCAAACGGCGGGTCAGTGGATGGAGATAATGAAGCAGCAGAGAACGCTGCGCCTGAGGGGCAATCAAAAGAAAATCCCCAAACGCCGGAACCGAGAATCCTATATATCCACGTTTGCGGCGAGGTGGCCGCACCGGGCGTCTATGAGCTTCCGGCGGGCAGCCGTATGTATGAGGCGGTTGAAAAGGCGGGCGGGATGACGTCGGAGGCGGCGCAGGAATATGTAAATCTGGCGCAGGCGATCGAGGATGGACAGCAGCTTCGGATTCCGAGCCGGGAAGAGATTCGGAAATATCAGGAAACAGGGAAGGATGTCTCCGGGCTTCTGGAGCCGGAGGCGCTGCTGGAATGGCAGCGAGTCAGCTTCGCAGAAATCTGGAAGCAGTGCAGCATTGATTAATTTAAACACAGCTTCCAAAGAAGAGTTGATGACTTTAAACGGTATCGGCGCGGCGCGGGCGGAAGCGATTCTTTCTTACCGGGAGCAGAAGGGCGGTTTTCGGACGATTGAGGATATTATGAAGGTGCCTGGCATCAAGAACGCGGCATTTCAGAAGATAAAAGATAAGATTACAGTATAGAGAGATAGAAGCATAGTGGTTGAGGTGGAGAATGGCGAAGGTATTAGTGGTAGATGATGAAAATTAATAGTAAAAGGAATCCGTTTCAGTCTGGAACAGGATGGATTTGAAGTTGCCTGCGCCTATGACGGGGAGGAAGCGCTTCAGATGGCGAAGGAGACGGAGTATGATATGGTTCTTCTGGACGTGATGCTGCCGAAGCTGAACGGATTTGAAGTCTGCCAGGCAATCCGGGAGTTCTCGAGATGCCGATTATTATGCTGACCGCAAAAAGGCGAGGATATGGATAAGATTCTGGGGCTGGAATACGGCGCCGATGATTATATCACGAAGCCATTTAACATTTTGGAAGTAAAGGCGCGCATCAAGGCGATCCTGCGCCGCAACTCCAAGAAATCGAGACAGGAGCCGCAGCAGACAAAGAAAGTCATCGAGGCGGGCGATCTGACGCTGGATTCGGACAGCCGCCGGGTCTTTATCGCCTCCCGTGAGATCAATCTGACCGCGAAGGAATTTGACCTTCTGGAGCTTTTGGTGTGCAATCCGGGCAAGGTTTACAGCCGCGAGGAGCTGCTGCGCTTTGTCTGGGGCAACCGGGCGGCGGCGGGCGGCGATGTTCGCACCGTAGACGTTCATGTGCGGCGGCTGCGCGAGAAGATCGAGCCGAGTCCGAGTGATCCGAAATATGTACATACGAAATGGGGCGTGGGGTATTATTTCCGGATTCGGTAATGTAGAAAAGAACTCAGAAGAGGATGAAAGGGGCGCTGCAGGGGAGTGTGTATCCCGGCAGCTGCTCTTTTTCTTTAGGTGGAAAAGGCAGATGGGGCAGAGAATGAACGAGGAAAACCAAGAACAGGATCAGAAGGATGAAATTGCAGGGAAGCAGGAAGAGCCGGGACAGATAGTTTCAGAAAAAGTGGAGAAGAAACGAGAGGAAAAACCAAAGAAAAAGCGTCTCCGCATCCAGGGCGCCGCGTGGAGGCGGCTGGATAACACGGCGAAGCTCTTTGCGGCGGTGTCGGGCGAGGATTTAAGCAGTGTATTCCGGATTTCGGCGGTTCTGAAAGAAAAAGTAGATCCGGAGCTTTTTGCAAAGGGCGCTTGTGCGGACACTTCCGGAGTTTGAAAATTTCCGGGTGAAGCTGCGGAAGGGATTTTTCTGGTATTATTTTGAGACGAACAACCGGAATCCGGGCGTGGAAGAAGAACAAAGTGCACCGTGCCGTTTCATTGATCCGCACCGGGGCGCGCGGTTCCCATTCCGTGTGAGCTACTATGGATGCAGGATCAATTTTGAAGTGTTTCACGGGCTGACGGACGGACTGGGGGCGCTGCGGTTTGCTTCACGGCTTACAGAACATTATCTGGAACTGGTGAAAAAATTGCCGGTTGTGGTGCAGGAGCGGGAGTTTTCGCCGCTCCGGGAGGACGATTATCTGCGACATTACCGGAAACTGCCGCATCGGCATTATAACAGCAGACCGGCGATTGCGATTCAGGGGAAATTTCTCCCATTTGATCAGATGGCAGTGCTGCAGGGGACGATTGAGGTGTCGGCACTGAAGACGGAATGCAGGAAGGTGGGGGTCAGCATCACCAAATATCTGGCGGCGGTGCTTCTCTGGGCGATCATCCAGACGGAGACGGATGGGAAAAACGCTGAAACGTCCGGTGGCGCTCAATCTTCCGGTGAACCTACGGAGTTTTTTTGAGTCGGAGACGCTGGCAAACTTCTTTGCTGTCGTGAATATTTCGTGGGCGGCGGGAAAGGCGCCGGAGGCATTGGAAGAAGTGATTGCGTCTGTGAGCCGCCAGATGGATGAGCAGATCGTGAAGGAGCGGCTGGAGGAGACGATCTCCTACAATGTGTCGAATGAGAAAAAATGGTATGTGCGGGCGATCCCGCTATTTGTCAAACATCTGGCGATGCAGTTGATTTTTCTGCACACCAGCCGCGCCCACACGATGACATTTTCCAATATCGGACCGGCGCAGGTTCGGGAGGAACTGAAAGATTCGATCGAGGGCTTTCAGCTTCTTGTCGGCGCATCGCCGAAGCAGCGGATGAAATGCGGGGCAGTGGCGTATGACGGGAAATTATGTCTGTCGTTTACGAGCGCGATGGCAGAGAACCGGCTTCCAGAGTTTTTTTTCACTTTTTGGAGGAAAAGGGCATCCGGGTAGAGCGCGAGAGCAATGGAATCACGGATACGGAGCATGATAAAGGACGTTATCCAGTGATTGCCCAGGATCGAGAGCGCGTGCGCCGTGCGGTGCGGGGATTTTATGTGTCATTGGTGCTCGTATCGCTTCTGGCGGGGCTTACGAATCTGGCGACTTATCATCGGATTCCGTTTAAATGGTCGCTTCTGACGGCGGGCGCGGCGGCATATGTGGCGATGACGCTGCGGTTTTCGGTCATGCGGCATGCGAGCCTGGCAGGAACGCTGGTGCGGCAGTCCCTGGGAATTCAGGCAATTTTGCTTCTGATTGACGCGCTTACAGGGCTTCGGGGTGGTCGGTGGACTACGCGATCCCATGCGTCGCACTGTTTGAGGTGGCGGCGGTTCTTCTGATGATGTTAGTCAACCGGATGAACTGGCAGAGCTATTTTATGTATCAGATCACAATTACATTTCTGAGCTTTGTGCCGTTGATTTTCTGGAAAATCGGGTGGACGCATCATCCGCGTCTGACGGTGCTGGCAGCAGGTGTGTCGGTGGCAGCGCTGGCGGCGACGGTGATTCTGGGCGACCGGGTGTGAAGCGGGAATTGAAGAGGCGGTTTCATGTGTAAATGGCAGGAAAATCGGTCACAGTAAAGGAACGATCTATAAAAATACGAAGATTGAAAATTTGGATGAAAGAAAGGGAAGAAGCATGAGTCGGAAAACAGTCAGCATGATAGGCAATCTGACGCGTGATATGATGAGTGACGTGATGGAGACATCGTTAAAGAAGCCGATCCAGACCGGCGAATTCCGGAAAAATCCGGTCGAACCGGCGTGGAGATGTCCGGCGGAATATATTTATGAGCTGGTAAAAACAGAACAGTTTGTGATGGAATATTTGAAGCCGAAGCAGGCGGTGACGGGGCGCGTCATTTTGCAGCTGCACGGCGGCGGGTATATCGGTCCGATGAAAAATATTTACCGGCGGTTTGCGGTTAAGTATTCGCAGATCAGCTTCGGCGCGGATGTTCTGACGCCGGACTACCGGGTGGCGCCGGAGCATCCGTACCCGGCGGCGGTCGACGATGCCGTGTGCGCGTACCGATGGCTTCTGGAAGAGAAGAAATACCAGCCGTCCCAGATCGTGGTAGCCGGGGATTCGGCGGGCGGCGGCCTGGCGCTGGCGCTCTGTCTGTATGCGAAAGATCACGGGCTGCCGCTTCCTGCGGGTATTATCACGATGTCGCCGTGGACGGATGTAAGTCTGAGCGGGGCATCGTATGAGGAAAATTATACGATCGATCCACTGTTTGGTAATTCGAAGGAAAATATGTTGTACCAGTGCAGTTACATCGGGAATGCCAATCCGAAAAATCCGTATCTGTCACCGCTGTTTGGAGATTTTGAAGGATTTCCGCCGATGCTGATGCAGGTGGGCGCGTATGAGGTGCTTTAGATGATACGAGGGCGGCAGCGAAAAAGGCGCGCGCCGAGGGCGTCAAGGTGCGCTGCTCGGTCTATGACGGGATGTTCCATGTATTTCAGATGGGACTCGACCTGATTCCGGAGAGCCGCGAGGCATGGGAAGAGGTCGCGGAATATCTGCGGATCATCTACCGGATTCATCGGGAGCCGGAGGGAACGGTCGTGAAAAAGGTAAAAACGAGACGCAAAGAGACGGAAGACCGGGCGCGGCTGAATCTGTTGGCATTTTTAAAACGGGAGCTTAAAAAGTGAAGATTACGTTAGTGACAGTAGGAAAAATTAAGGAAAAATATCTGGAGGCGGCGATCGCGGAGTACAGCAAGCGGCTGGGGCGTTACTGCCGTCTGGAGATCGTGCAGGTGGCGGATGAAAAACGCCGGATAAGGCGAGTGAGCTGCAGGAAGTGCAGATCCGCGACAAGGAAGGCGAGCGGATTCTGGCGCATATCAAGGAGGACGCGTATGTGATTGCACTTGCGATCGATGGAAAGCAGCGTTCCTCGGAGGAGATGGCGGCATGGATGGAGGACCTGGGCGTGCGAGGTGAGAGCCATCTGCAGTTTATCATCGGAGGTTCGCTGGGGTTGTCGCAGGCGGTGTTAAACCGTGCGGACACGAAGATCAGCTTTTCGCGCCTGACCTTTCCACACCAGCTGATGCGCGTGATTTTGCTGGAACAAATTTACCGGAGTTTCCGGATTATAAAAGGAGAACCGTATCATAAGTAGACATAATGCATGATGGGTGATTAAAAATCAGCTATTCATAATGCGTGAGAGCAGTTCGAGATCCTCTTTTTTGACCTTTAAGTTAGATGCCACCTCGGTTCCGTCCGGGGCGGTCACTTTTAGGGAAATGACGCTGTCCTCGCGCAGCGCGCGGGTGTAGGCGGCTTTCAGAAAAGGGGAAAATTTAGGGTGGCGGGCTTTGAAACGCGCCCACTCGTCCCGAAATTGCAGTAAGGATGAAAGATTCATGTGATTAAGTCCTTTCCGTTTTAATAACTGATGGTAGTGTATCATGCGCGGGGGAAGGCATGTAAAGAGGAAAAAATTATCAGTAACGAGAGATAGACTGATAATTGTTCGCAGTAACGTAGACAGGAGAATCAAGATTCATGGAACAGGTACAGAAGAAAAATATACTAGGTACGGAGCCGATCGTCGGGCTTTTGCGGCAGTTTGCGGTGCCAAGTATTATCGCGATGCTGGTAGGCGCCCTTTATAATATCGTCGATCAGTTTTTTATCGGAAGAAGCGTGGGAGAGCTGGGGAATGCAGCGACGAACGTGGCGTTTCCGTTGACGATCTCCTGTGTGGCGCTGGCGCTTCTGTTTGAATCGGCGGTGCGGCGTCCTTTAACCTGACGCTGGGAGGCGGCGATCGGGAAAAAGGCGTTATTTTATATTGGAAATGCGGCGACGCTTCTGTTTGGAAGCGGTGTGATTCTGGGGATTGTGGCGCTTTTATGCCTGACGCCGATGCTGCGCTTTTTTCGGTTCGCCGGACAATGTGCTGGCGTATGCCAAAACGTATACGGGTATCACGGCTCTGGGATTTCCATTTCTGATTCTGACCAACGGCGGCGGGCATCTGGTGAGGGCGGACGGAAGCCCTCGCAATGCGATGCTTTACAATTTATCCGGGGCGTTGATCAATACGGTGCTCGATCCGCTGTTTATTTTTGGATTTCATATGGGAATGGCGGGTGCTGCGCTGGCGACGATCATTGGACAGATTTTTTTTCAGGAATCCTGATTATCCGGTATCTGCGCCGTTACAAAAACGGACGGCTGACAGCGGCGCATCTTCGACCACAGAGAACATATGTAAGCATGATTACCTCATTGGGGGCGGCGGCATTTTTTCAACCAGCTTGCGATGCTGGTGGTGCAGATCGTGTTAAATAAATCCTTGACCTACTACGGTGCGCATTCGGACTATGGGGAATCGATTCCGCTGGCGTGTGCCGGCATTATCACGAAGGTCAATCAGGTGTTTTTCGATCGTCATCGGTCTTTCGCAGGGTATGCAGCCGATCGCAAGTTTCAATTATGGCGCGAAAAATTATGTGCGCGTGCGGCAGGTGTATGGGTTGGCGCTCAGGTGGGGATTTGCGGTGTCGGCGGTGTCCTTTGCGTGTTTCCAGTTGATTCCGCGTCCGATCATCGGGCTGTTCGGGGAAGGAACGGAGATGTATTTCCAGTTTGCGGAAAAATATTTCCGGATTTACCTGTTTTTCACGTTCTTAAACTGTGTGCAGCCGATTGCGTCGAACCTGTTTACGGCGATTGGAAAACCGAAAAAAGGGTATTTTTCTGTCCCTGACGCGCCAGATTCTCTTTTTACTGCCGCTGATTGTGATTCTGCCGCTGTTTATCGGCATTGACGGCATCATGTATGCCGGACCGATCGCGGACTTTGTGGCGGGCGTGGTGGCGCTTGTGATGGCAGGCGTGGAGGTGAGACGGCTGCGGCGGATGGAAAGTGCGTCCGTGCATGCATAGGCGGATGGTATATTTTAGCCAGTCCTTCATATATTGAGGTAAGGAGGACGGGCTGATGAAGGAGGAACAATCAAAGCAGGATGTGAGGGCGTTGTTTCATTTTTCTCCCGGAATATCCGGGAGCAGCTTCTGGCGCTTCCGCTTGAGGCGGATGGAATGGAAGAGGTACGGCTGCGGGTTAGCGCGCCGCTGTATTACATATATAAAAATAAAGAGTACACAGCCGGAAGTGGATTCCGGGTCAGCCGGGAGGATGTGGACGAGACGCTGCAATGCGCGGCTCGTTCTTCCCTCTATGCTTACGGGGAGGAGATCCGGCAGGGGTTTCTGACCGTTCAGGGCGGACACCGGATTGGCGTGGCTGGAAGGACGATACTGGAAAACGGACATATAAAGGCGATTCATCCGATAACCTTTTTAAATGACCGTTTTTCGCATCAGATGATAGGATGTGCAGCAAAAATACGGTCGATTTTGACGGATCCAGGGACGGGAAGTATCCGGAATACGCTTCTGATTGCGCCGCCGAGATGCGGAAAAACAACACTTCTGCGGGATCTGATCCGATGGTGTCGGATGGAGAAGAGGGAAAGGATAGGGGCTCTGCTTTGACGGGGAGCTTTGAACGGCCTAAGGCAGGTGCAGGACATGAAAATAAAGCTGGAAAAATGGTGGAGATGAGGAAGCAGCATGGTGGAAAAGTGAGGGCGCAGACGGTCGGGGTGGTGGATGAGCGTTCGGAGATTGCCGCCTGCTATCAGGGGAATCCCGCAAAACGATGTGGGCTGCCGGACAGATGTGCTGGATGCCTGCCCTGCAAGGCGGAGGGAATGATGATGCTGATCCGCTCGATGGCACCGGAGGTGATCGCGGTGGACGAGATCGGCGGTGAGAATGATTTGGAGGCGCTTCGCTATGTGATGAACTGTGGCTGCAGGATTCTGGCAACCGTACATGGAAATTCGATGAGGACATCCGGGAAAAACCGGGCTTGTCCTCTTTTTGCAAGAAAAACGGTTTGAGCGATATGTGGTGCTGGGAAATAGACGCGGACCGGGAACGGTGGAGGCGGTATATGATGCAGCTGGCGAGGAGCTCATATGTGGATAAAATTGCTTGGAATCTGCCTTGTATGTGTATCGTGTGGATTGGCGGGGGTGAGGCATTGCGCCTGATTGGCCGGAGGCGTTTTTGGAGGAAGTAAAACGGATTGCCACGGGACTGCGGGGAGAGATTGGGTATACACAGGCAGTTCTTCCTCTGGCACTATGCCGGGCGGGGGCACGCGGGGATGGAAAAGCGGGGAAACTATTTTTGGTGGCAGGAGAGCGGCTGGAAGCGAATCCAGAGTGTCCGTTTGGGAGTATCTGGGAAGCGGTTCTGGAAGAGCAGGGGATTCGTCCGATGTTAGGAACAGAGGAATGGGAGCTGATGTGCCGGTTTGGAAACAGCATCGGGTATCTCGATCTGGAAATGCAGCAAAAGACGCTGGCACTGTATCTGGAAGAATTGGAACGGGCGATTGAGCAGCTGCGGCGGGAAGAGCCGGAGAAGAAACGGTTGTGCTGGGGGCTTGGGATACTAGGCGGGCTGTTTCTGGCAGTGGTGTTGATGTAAGTGGGGAAGAAAATGGGAGTTAATCTAATATTTCGGATTGCGGCAGTCGGTATCCTGGTTTCCGTCCTCTGCCAGATCCTCAAACACAGCGGGCGGGAGGAACAGGCATTTCTCACAAGTCTTGCGGGTCTTCTTTGGTACTGTTCTGGATGGTGCCGTATATTTATCAGTTGTTTGAGACGATGAAGGAATTGTTTGCGTTGTAATGTACTCTCGGAATCCTTCTGTGCTTGATTTTGTGAGATGATTTTTTGTCCGTTGTGCCCAAATTTCTGAGGCGTATGTTGATGAAATTCGGGTGCAGCTGGCGAAAAATCAGCCGCAAAAGCGAGTGCGGGAAAGACTCAGAGAGTACATTGCAGGGAAGGACGGTAAAAAATGTCAATTTTAACCGTATCGGTTCTTGGGATCACGGCAGTTCTTCTGGCAGTCCAGCTCAAGGGAAAAGGCGGCGAGTATGGGACGTACATTGTGATGGCGGCGGGGCTGTGTCTCTTTTTCTATGCGGCGGGAAAGCTGGAAGTGATTCTGAAAACACTTCGGACGATGGAATCCTGCATCGGGATCAGTCCAGTGTACTTGTCGGCGCTTTTGAAAATGGCGGGAATCACTTATATTGCCGAATTTGCCTCCGGGATTTGCAAGGATGCCGGGTACGGTTCGCTGGGAACACAGATTGAGATATTTGCGAAGCTGTCTATTCTGGCGGTCAGTATGCCGATTCTGCTGGCGTTGTTGGAGACGGTGAAGCAGTTTTTGGCGTAGGGAAGTGGTAAGTGCAGAAAAACGGAAAGATGGTGAGAGCAGGTGACGGTGGGAACAAAGATGGTTGTGCGGGCAGTGAGCGTTATGTTCTTGAGTGTATATTTGATGGCAGGAAATCATTTAACGGTGTCGGCGGCAAATGGTGAAAAGATATCCGAAGATTCGGATTTCAGTGTTTCTGGCGAGAACATGGATTCTCTTTTGAACTCACTGGATTTAAGCAGAATCGAAGCATTTTTAAGGGAAGCGGGAGGTTCGACAGTCCCGGGGCTTTCATTCCGGGAAATCCTTTCGATGCTTCTCTCTGGCAATTATCAGAGTGTGGTTCGGATGCTGATGGATTTTTGCCGGACAGCCCTATTTCGGGAAATTTCAGAAAAATGGCAGATGGATGGGGCAGGTCATCCTTCTGGGAATTTTAGGAGCGGTGTTCGCCAGCTTTTCGAGTCTCTTTGCCGACAGTCAGGTATCGGAGATGGGCTTTTATGTCACGTATCTTCTGATTTTTACACTGCTTGCCGCCAGTTTTTTGAATGGGGTGCGGATCACGCGGACACTGTTGGAGCAGCTCTTTGAATTTGTCCGGGTGCTGGTTCCTGCTTTTTTTCTGGCTGTTTCCTTTTCCGGGGGAAGTACCTCGGCAGCAGCCGGATATGCGTGGACACTTGCTTCTGTCAATGTGGCGGAATGGGTGTTTTTACAGTTGTTTCTGCCATGCACCCAGTTGTATGTCCTGCTGTCGCTGGCGGGACATTTAAGCTCGAAGGATTTGTTTTCAAAAGCGTTGGAATTGCTGGAACAGGGATGCGCTGGGGCAGCAAGGCGCTTTTGGGAGTGGTGCTGGGCTTTCATGTGCTGCAGGGAATGATTGCGCCATATACAGATTCGGTGCGCCAGACGACGCTGCGGCGGGCGGTCAGCCTGATACCGGGAATCGGACAGGGCGCGGCGGCAGTGTCGCAGGTACTTCTTGGAAGCAGCGTCCTGATCCGGAATACGGTGGGCATCGGGGGAGTGCTTGTGCTGGCGGCGGTGTCGCTTCTGCCGCTTTTGAAACTTTTAATCCTCTATCTGGGGTGCCAGGGAAGCGCGGCGCTTTTGCAGCCGGTCAGTGACAGCCGGGTGGTGGAGGCAGTCGGCGCTGTGGCGAAAGGATTTTATTTTTTGCTGGCAGCAGCTGGTTCGGCGGTGGTGTTATTTGCGCTTTCGATCGCGGTGGTGTGTGCGAGTACGAACGCGGCTTATTTTGCGGGGTAGAAGATGGAAGCAATTACTCACTGGGCGGGGAATATCGTCAGTTATCTAGTGTTTCTGACCGTTCTGACCGGGCTTTTGCCCGCACATAAGTATGAAAAATATATCCGTCTGTTTGCGGGCTGTATCCTGCTTCTGATTGTGCTGAAGCCGCTGACGGATGGGCTGCGTCTGGAGGAGCGGCTGAATTATCTGTTTACATCTCTTTCGTTTGAAAATGAAGCGGGCGAGCTGAAAAGAGAGATGGATGAGATAGAGGTGCGGCGTAGAAATATGGTTTTGAGCCAGTATGAGGCGGAAGCGTCCAAGGAGGCAGTGCGGGTGGCAGCGGAAGCGGGATTTTCCGTGGAAAAGGCGGACGTAGAGCTGGAAAAAGATCCGGAGTCGGAGCAATTTGCCTCGGTGCGGAGTGTGACGGTGTATGTGGCGGGAAGTGAGGCGGGGATGGAAGCGGCGGAACAGGAGGATTCGAGTTCGATGATTGAAATAGAAAAAATTTCCCCGATTGAAATTTCACTTGAACAGGAGCAGAAGCAGGGAGAACCCGCCGCCGCGCAGGCAGTTTCATGGATGAATGGGGAAAAGATTTGGGAGCTTCAGCAGCGGCTGGCATCGTTTTATCAGGTGGAGGCGGATCATGTGGAAGTCAGGATGGAACCTTGACAGGGAATGGGTCAAACGAAATGAAAAATGGCTGATTTTGCTGGTGCTTGGGCTGGCAATTCTGATCTTATATGCGCCGTTTGGGAAGAAGACGAGTGAGACGGGAGTCTGGCAGTCAGGGGAAAGATGGGCGGAGAGTGGAACAGGAACAAACTCTGGGAATAGAGCAGGGCAGGACAAAATGGAAGTTCAGAAGAGAGTGGTTCGGATGTCGAAACAGGTCTGTCAGGCACTGCATCCAGGCAGGACACCAACCGCCTATACGAGCTTCGCCTGGAGCAGCGGATCCAGGACGTTTTAAAGAAGGTGGACGGCGTGGGTGAGGTGGATGTGATGCTGACTCTGTTTTCTTCTTCGGAAAAGGTGCTGCGGGTGGATAAGGAGAGAAGCCGGTCGACCACCTCGGAGACGGATTCTTCGGGTGGTACGCGGCAGCAGGCGGATGAATCGTTGCGGGAGAGCACCGTGCTGGCGGGAAGTTCAGGCAGCGGGGAACCGGTAGTTGAAAAAGAGCTGGCACCGGAGATTTCCGGTATCGTGATCAGCGCACAGGGAGGAGGAAATGCGTCGGTACAGAAGGAAATTTCGGAAGCGATGCAGGCATTATTCGGACTGCCGGCACATAAAATAAAAAGTATTAAAGCGGGTGGAATAAAGGAGTATGCAAATATGAGAATGAAGATGAAACGCGTTTTCAGGAGAAATCAAATCATCATCACGACGCTGGCGATCATGATTGCGGCGGCGGGGTATCTCAACTATGCGGGAAAATCTGATCTCGCCGGGGGCGGATACATATGAAGCGGGGGCAACCAAGATTTCAGATAGCGATATATATTCGGAAAATCAGGCGGTGTCCGGAAGCGTGGCGGACGGTGAATATGAGGAGATTGCAAGTCTTGACGATCCGGGAGAGGGCGATCCGCTGGCAGCAGGCAGTGAGGAGGGCACAGCGCAGGGGGCGGCGGACGGAGAGGAGGCATCTGCGGACAATCCGGCAGTCGATAACCCGGGCGAGGCGGTTTTGACAGGCGGAACCGGCGTGGCAGAGTACATAGCCAATGTACAGCTCAGCCGTGAACAGATCCGCGCCAAGAGCCGCGAAGCGCTGAATGCCCTGATTAACAATGAAAATCTGGATGCGTCGGCAAAAGAGGCAGCTGTTCAGGATATGCTGGCACTCAATGCGATAGCGGAGAAGGAAAATGCAGCGGAAACGCTTCTGATGGCGAAAGGATTTGCCGATCCGGTTGTCAGCATCACGGATGGAAAAAGTGGATGTCGTTGTCAACGCGCCGTCCATCACAGATCCGCAGCGCGCGCAGATCGAGGATATTGTAAAACGGAAAACCGAGATATCGGCGGAAAATATCGTGATTTCCCTTTTAAACCTGGGAGATTGAGGAAGTTCGGATGAGTTAATGTTCACGGGTAGGCACTTTTGGAACCGAAAGTGCCGTAAGAAATGGTGGCAGCAGGAATTTGCCGTATTAAAATGCGAAGCCACGGCAAATTCCGTTACTGGGCACGTATGCGTGAACAGTAACTCGGATGAGATTCGAACCGGAAATGCCTTTGCAAACTCCTGTATTTTTGGTATAATAAAAACACTTAATTGAAATGTATTTCTGGAAGTATTCGAGCATCTGTTTTTTGTGGGAAGAGAAGATTCCGGACGTACATGGAAGTGGTCAGGAGGGATTTGGAATGGCGAGAGAAGCAGAAGATAGAAGCACACATATCGTATATGAAAAGGACCGCATTGGAGAAGTGAAAATTGCTGATGAGGTAGTGGCGATCATCGCAGGTCTGGCAGCGACCGAGGTAGACGGTGTCGATTCGATGGCTGGCAATATCACAAATGAACTGGTCGGAAAGCTCGGCATGAAAAATTTGAGCAAGGGCGTGAAAGTGACCGTAACCGAGGATCACGTGGTTGTGGATCTGTCCTTAAATATGAAATATGGCTACAGCATCCCGGCAGTCAGTGAAAAGGTGCAGGACAAAGTAAAGACAGCGATTGAAAATATGACCGGTCTGATGGTTCTGGAAGTTAATATTAAGATCGCGGGTGTCAATATGCCGGCGGAAGCATAGCAGGTTTCGTGCTTTCGTAGCTTTTCATTTTCTTAACACAAAATACTCAGTTTGACCTTGACGGGGAAAAAACCGTATGATATGATGATCGCGTTAAAAGGGAGTAGTTATAACCATGTAACCAACAGACCCTGAGGATAGTAAACCTCATGGTTACATGCCTTGTGTAAGTCAGATGGCAGTGTGCTTTTGTAACAAAAAGCGTGTGCCGTATGATTTAAATGTGAGGAACAAGACTTTTAGCATATGTGGATGAAACGTATGCTGAAAGTCTTTTTTGTTTATTAGGAAAAAGCGTCCTATGAAACAAAAACACTCACATGGATGTATGCCTGGTGCGAAGCAAGACAGCTGCCAGAGCAGGTGTATTCTGGCAAGGGCTCCAGGAAACAGAATATTTATGAAGGAAAACAAAATTAACAGGAGGAACAACATGGAATTTTTATGGGAAGGCGTCATGGCGATCACGCCGCAGCAGTTTGTGATGTATCTGATCGGCGGGCTTTTGATCTGGCTGGCGGTCAAAAAGGAATACGAACCGGCGCTGCTTCTGCCGATGGGATTCGGCGCGATCATGGTAAACCTGCCATTATCCGGCGTCATTAACCAGGTGACGGAGGGCATCGGGGAGACACAGGGGTATTATACAGTGGCTGTTTGAGACGACGATCAGCGCGTCGGAGGCGCTTCCGATTCTGCTCTTTATCGGAATCAGGGGCAATGATTGACTTTGGACCGCTTCTGTCACAGCCGATCATGTTTTTATTTGGTGCGGCGGCGCAGTTTGGAATTTTCTTTGCGATCTGTGTGGCATCGCTGATGGGATTCGAACTCAGGGATGCGGCGTCGATTGGAATCATCGGTGCGGCGGATGGACCGACTTCCATTCTGGTTTCCCAGATCATGCATTCCAACTATGTGGGCGCGATCGCGGTGGCGGCGTACTCCTACATGGCGCTGGTGCCAATCATCCAGCCATTTGCGATCCGTCTGGTGACGACGAAAAAAGAACGCCGGATTCACATGACCTACAGTCCGAAAAATGTGTCCAAAACGACCAAGATCGCATTTCCGATTGTGGTTACTATCATTGTCGGACTGATTTCTCCGGCATCGGTGGCGCTGGTCGGATTTCTGATGTTTGGAAACCTGATCCGCGAGTGCGGCGTGCTTCCGGCACTTTCCCAGACGGCACAGAACGAGCTGGCAAACCTAATTACCCTGCTGCTTGGCATCACGATTTCGTTTAGTATGCGTGCGGACGCGTTTGTGCGGGTTGACACGCTTCTGATTATGGGAATCGGTCTGATTGCATTTATCTTTGATACGATCGGCGGTGTGCTGTTTGCTAAATTTATGAACCTGTTTTTGAAGACGAAAATCAATCCGATGATCGGTGCGGCGGGCATTTCCGCATTCCCGATGTCCTCACGCGTGGTGCAGAAGCTGGCGATGGAGGAGGAAAAGGGAAATATTATCCTGATGCATGCGGTCGGCGCCAATGTATCGGGCAGATCGCCTCGGTCATCGCGGGCGGACTGGTTATTAAGCTGGTAAGCCAGTATTTGTAATATAGGTTTGTCGGACAGATAAAATGGAAAAGGAAGGCTGCACTTGAATGATGAAAAATCAAGAGACAGCCATTGCACGGATTGAGATGGAGGAAAATATCGGATGTGGAATAATTTTTTTGATTTCGCTGGCAATTATGGGAAAAGGAATGGCGGGAATTTTCGTCGTTGTCCTGATTATTACGGCAGTGGTGCTGATTTTAGGTAAGTTAAAGTAAAATATAAATTGGAAAAAGTATCTTTCTTTTTCTTTCAGTTTTCATGCAGTTCGTTGACATTCGACAGAGGTAAATCTATAATAGAAACATTGTTTGTAAGAGTTTGAAAGGGCCAGAAGGAGACATGAGAATGAGTCAACGAAATAAAATTCAGCGCCTGCTGCGAAAAGGCGCTTTGGCAACTTGTTTATCCCTGTCAGTTGTGTGCAGCAGCTTATCGGCAGTTACAGCGTATGCAGGACCGGCGGATGATCCGGCAGCGGCAGCACCAGTGATCGGACCGGGCGGTCCGGGAACCACGACCGATAATGCGGCGGCAGGAACTGACACGAACGCGAATGCGGGACAGCAGGCGGATAATTCCTATTATAATCAGACGTTATCTAATCCGGTTGTCAATCCGGTGGACAAGTATTCCTATAGCCAGATGGTAAACGATATTTCGGCGCTGGCAAGCCGTTATCCGGGGAACAGTGACCGTGAAATCGATTGGAAAATCGGCGGACGGACGTGATATCTACGATGTGATTGTCGGCAATCCGAACGCATCCAAGAAGATTTTGTTCCAGGGGGCGATTCATGCCAGAGAGTATATCGTTGTACCGCTGATGATGCAGCAGCTCGAGTATCTGGCAGCTGGATTTACGAATAATGGTACCTATATGACGCAGCCGCTTTCTAACATATTGGGACAGGTGGCATTTCATTTTGTGCCGATGCTGAATCCGGATGGAGTCACGATCAGCCAGATGGGCGAGAATGGTATCCAGTCGGAGGAACTGCGCCAGACGATGCAGGCGGCGTACGCGGCGGACAAGGCATCCAGCCGGACAACGGTCAGCTATGAAGAGTATATGAGACGCTGGAAGGCGAATGCACGCGGTGTCGATCTGAACTATAACTTTGCAGCAAACTGGGAGGGAATCAATGTGTCTTTAACCCATCCGTCTGCAAATGGTTATAAGGGAACCAACCCACTGTCAGAGCCGGAGAGCCAGGCAATCGCGAACCTGATTCAGGGAACGGGATTCAATGCGGTTATCAACTATCATGCGATGGGAAATGTGATTTACTGGGATACGCAGAACAACCAGAAAGCGGCAGAGTCAAGGCGCTGGCAAACGCTGTTCATGCCTTGAATGGTTATTCCGTTCTTGGAAGCAAGGGCGTCGGCGGCTTGAAGGACTGGCTGCAGCAGGCAGCAGGCATCTCTGGTATCACGATCGAGGTAGGACGTTCCACCTGCCCGGTATCTTTCTCGGAATATCCGGCGATCTGGAACCAGAATAAGGCAGTCCCGGCAACGCTGGGATATTATGTGGCGACACATTGATGATGGAATAAAATGAAGATTAGATAGAAAAAAGGATGTGCGACTGGAGTTGGAAGTGGTCGTGCATCCTCTTTTGTTTCAAGATTTGGAACGAATCAACAAAAACAGGAAGCTAAAACTATACAAAATGGAAAATACATTCTTTTTTTCAAAAATATGGTTGACAAATTCTGCAACATGATCTAATATAAAAACACAAAAGGAACAAAAATTCCATAAACGACAAAAAAGAACAAATTAAATGAAATGGAGGATTTCAACATGAAAACAAGAGAAGTTGTATTCTACAGCGAAGGCGCAAAGATGGTAGGAGATATTTATCTCCCGGATGATTACAAAGAGGGCGAGAAGAGACCAGCAGTTCTGTGTAACTCTGGATGGACCGGCGTTAATAAGTGCTATCCGGCACTGTTTGCAAGAGCTTTAACAGCAAGAGGATTTGTATGCATGGGCTTCGATTACAGAGGATTTAAGCCGAGTGAGAATGTTCATCCATGCCTGCCGAAGTACACAACCCTTGAGACAGAGGTTGAAGACGTGGCAAACGCATTTACCTTTATGCAGATTCAGCCGGAAGTAGATCCGGAACGCTGCGGACTTCTTGGATGGGGTGTCGGCGGTGCTGTATGCGTAACCGTTGCAGCGCGTGACAAGGAAGTAAAAGCGATTGCAACCCTGAACAGCTTTGTAAATGGCGAGCGCTGGATGCGTGACGGCATGGGAAATGATAAGTTTGGAAAGAGCGTTGCACGCCTCAGAGAAGACCGTATCAAGAGAATTACAACCAACGATCCGGTTCTGATGCATCCGTACACCGATTATCCGAACATCACAGAGAGCGGCGATTTCTATACAGACCATGTATTAAAAGAGATCAACGGCGGTATCGGCGATTCTGTCAACAAGGATAATGGCGAGGAGTTCCCGACCCCGATGAGCACCGCAATCGGCGAGAGCTTCATCCGTTTCAACGTAGAAGACCTGCTTCCGAGAATCGCACCGCGTGCTGTCTTTGTAGGTCATGGCTATTATAACGAGCTGTATCAGCGTGTAGAGGCGGAAGAAGCACACCGTCTGGCACAGGAGCCGAAGCAGTTATACTATGTAGATGGCAAGCACAATGAGTGGATGTTCGACGACGATCCGAAGTTCCAGGCACTGGCTGACGCGCTGGCAGCGTTCTACAAGGAGAATCTGAAAGCATTCCAGTTTGGTTTACAGAAATAATCTATGGACAGAGAAAAAGAGATTGCATATTTAATGCAGGGGCGTATGACCTCCATATGCACGCAGCCCCGTCCCCCTTTCATCGAGTTTTGGATGATTACGGGCTGTTAGAAGAAGCCGGGAGAGCCGGAATGGCAGGAATTATGCTGAAATCTCACTATGAGTCCACGATTGCGCGGGCAATTCTGGCCAATATCCACTGTGCTTCGTGTACGAAAGCCTATGGCGGTCTGGTGTTAAACTGGCCAGTCGGAGGACTCAATCCATATGCGGTTGAAAATGCGATGAAGCGCGGATGCCGTATCGTGTGGATGCCGACCCGGGACGCAAAGAACTCTTTGTGTTCCGGGAATATGCCGGGAGATTTCTTTGACCGCTCTGGAATCTCTATCCTGACCGAAACAGGGGAGTTGAGGGCGGAGGTTTTGGAGATTTTGAGGATTGCCAGAAAGTATGATGCGGCAGTCGCGACCGGGCACATCAGCCCGGAGGAAAGTATTCTCCTGTGTCAGGAGGGAATCCGGCAGGGAAACCGTATGGTTCTGACACATCCAGAATTTCCGCGGACGCGTGTCGATGTAAAACGCAGAAACAGCTGGCAGCTCTGGGCGTTTATATTGAAAAATGCTGGTATAATGTGGCAGAAAAGGAATGCACGGCGCAGGAGATGGCAGACCATATCCGGGTAGTCGGAGCAGAACACTGTTTTATGGTAACGGATCGGGGGCAGACTTCAAGAGAACACCCGGTGGAAGCGATGAAGCTGTTTATGCAGACATTGCTGGATGAGGAATCACGGAAGATGAGATTTATGTGATGACGCATACGGTGCCCCGGAAGGTGCTGGGGGAAGAATAGGAAAAAGAATGTGTGGTTGTAAATGATAATTGACAACCACACATTCTCAGAACTGTAGACAAAGCCCCGCTTTTGCGGGGGGTTGCTATTGTTAGAACCGCTTTTCTGATATAATGATGTCAGAAGGGCGGTGTTTTTATGATGAAAAAATGCAGATAAAAAAAGAGAACAAATGATGATGTTTTCCATGGATGACATGGTACCTCAAAACCATATGCTGCGATTGATTGATAAAGCAATCAATTGGAACTTTATTTATGACTTAGTAGAAGAAAAATACTGCCCTGACAACGGTCGGCCAAGCATGGATCCTGTTATGCTCATAAAATTCCCGTTATTCAGTATCTCTATGGAATAAAATTTTTCTACATTTGGGAAAAAAACTATACACGCCGTTTTAAAGATACCAATCTTTTTGAACAGATTTTTTCCAGGATTCTCGAAGAATGCATGAAATACAAACTTGTAGATACCGACCAGATATTTGTTGATTCAACTCATGTAAAAGCTTGCGCTAACAGTAAAAAATGCGGAAACGAGTCGCTCATGAACAAGCTTTTGGTATGAAGATGAATTAAAAAAGAAATCGAGCAGGACCGTCTGACTCATGGTAAAAAAACATTGAAAGATAAAATGATTACCAGCCACCAGCATCTGGAGGAAACGGTTCAGAAAATTTAGAAGCTTCAGAAGAAATTACGTCCGGTGTCAAAGAAGACTATTTCAGAAAGCATGACTACGTTTATGATGAGTATTACGACTGCTATATTTGCCCTGAAAATCAAGTGCTTTCTTATAGCACAACAAATCGAGATGGCTATCGTGAATACAAAAGCCGTGGATATATTTGCTGTAATTGTCCCCAGAAATCTAAATGCACAGAAAGCAAAGATCATGTGAAGCTGGTAACACAGCATGTATGGGAAAGATATATAGAGAAAGCAGAGGATATCCGTCATACACTAGGAAACAAAGAGATTTATCAGAAACGAAAAGAAACGATAGAAAGAATCTTTGGAACAGCGAAAGAACACCATGGATTTCGATATACACAATACATAGGAAAAGCGCGGATAGAAATGAAAGCCGGGCTTATTTTTGCATGTATGAACCTGAAAAAATTAGCTAAGATACTGGTGATGAGAAACAGGAAATTGTTGTCATTTATATATAGAATTGAATTTTACTGAATAAAATAAACGCAAGAGAAAAAGTGGTGCCTGGCCTAACGGTCAAACACCACTTTGTTTACAGTCTGAGAATGTGTGAATGTAATGTGGAGGAGGTGCAGTATGAGTGATGTTGAAAAAAGTAAAAAGAATTATTGAAAAAATCATCGAATGACACAGCTATATATCTTTTAAGATATATCAATTGCATGCCTGCCAGGTATACGATGACGTTTCCCAAAGGATACAATACTCCATCCCTGAAACAGGAAAATATTATTATTAAATGAAATATTATGGAAAATTATATGGGGATCATCGAGATAGAGTCGCCCTGCGGCAATCCGGTTCGCGTATATGTGCTTGAAAAAACTTTATGTGACATTGTCCGGGGAAGTGGGGTGATATCCAGGTGGTCGGGACGGCGATGAAAAAGTACGCTGTTTCCCAGGATAGGAATCTGCATCGTCTGATGTGTTATGCGGAATTGCTTCATGTTAAAACGAAAGTACTGCGCTATATGGAGGTTTTGTTGTGATTACAAGGAATCCGATGCAGTTAAAAGCATTTGCGAAAAAGAAGGCGGCGGAAAAAAATATTTCCGCGCAGCTTGTCATGCAGAATTATATGTTAGAAAGGCTGTTAGAGAGGAGTAGGGAACTTCATAAGTTTTGGAGACGTTATCAACGGGAGTTTGAATATGACAGAGATATTTCGCTTGAAGCCATATGTGAGATCATTCAATCGATTATGAAACGTTTGAATAAAATAGAAAATTCTGAATATATGAAATGAGAGCCGCAACGGGTGAATGAACAGTTCGTTACGGCTCTTGCATATGAATCAATATAAAGGGATATTGAGTATGGTGTAAGGCGGCTTATGCCTGCTCGCCCCCGTCTTTTCCAGTTTTATCAAACTTCTTATAATTCTTAATCAAAATTCCCAGACTGGCGGTAGCGCCGATCATGATGAGAGCGGCGAACATTCCGCCGAAGTTCGCGATGATTTTAACACCATTGACACCAACGGTTGCGATCATGATGTAGCCGACTGCCATCGGAACGACACACCACACAAGCTTTAACCACATCGGGGAGTCCGGGGAATCCGGGTTGATACCCTGAGTGGAGATGCCTGCCATAGCGATACAGTTGGAGTTGCAGGCGGTAATGGTGCTGAGGAAGATCAGAACAACGAATAATGGGATGATCAGATTTCCAAGCGGAAGAGCTCTAACATATCATAAGGAACATTCTCAACGCCGCGGTCATAAGATGCAACGAGGTCGAACAGTCCAGAAGTCTGAACCCACAGAGAGGTACCGCTGACTAAAACCATCCACAGGGCACTGACAGAAGCACAAAGACCTACATATAATCCAAGCACGTGTTTTACCTTGCGTCCATAAGCGATCTGTCCCATGAAAGCGCCAGAGGTAGGTGCCCATGCCATCCAGCTGAACCAGTAGAAGGTGGTCCACCACTGCGGCCACTGGGTTCCAACGGATTCACCAGTAATCAGGATACGTTCAATAAAGGTACCTGCGAAACCGCCCAATGCCTCGGTAGAGAGGTTGAACAGGAAGGAGGCATTTGAAAATACCAGCAGGAAAATCAGGAAAATAGCAAAGCCGTATACGTTGATATTGGAAACATGCTTCATGGCTTTCTGGATACCGGAAACAGCCGTAGCAACCGTGACAGCGGCAACGACAATACCGACCATAAACCAGAGGCGGGCATTAGATGGAAGTCCAAGCATTTTAGAGATACCACCGGAAATATTCATGAATGCCTGTGCAACAGAACCAGCCATACCGGCACCGATGGCAAATAAGGTGATTGCGTCGATGGTCTGCATCCAGCGAGGATGGTAGCAGCGGTCACCCAGAAGAGGGGAAACTTCACTGGCGATGGAATACGGCTTTTTCGCGTTGTAATACATGAAAGCAAATACAACCGCCGGAACCGTATACATACAATATGGAACGATCGTCCAGTGAAGGAACATGGTTTCCATGGCAAATTTCAGGAACCGCTGGTAGAAGGTTCAACGCCGTATAATTCGGTCGGCGGGTACGCGTAATGCGCGATCGGCTCTCCCGGTCCCCAGAAGAGGACGCCGGCTGCCATGGTTGTTGTGAGGGCGATAGTAAACCAGGAAAAATTGCTTAGTTCTGGTTTGGCGTCCTCACCGCCGATTCGTACATCGCCAAATTTGGAAAACATGGCAACAACGGCGACGATTACGATTGCAAGGGCGAGAATGCTGGCAGCCCAGCCGAGATTTTTGATGATCCAGTTGTTGATATTATTGATGACTCCCAGAAAAGTTTCCTGATCGACAAGGCTTAAAACAAGGAACGCGACCAGAATAATAAACGGCGGGAAAAAGGTCATGATGCGAATTTTGAGTTTTCATTTTAGCATTTTTATCAGTCATTTATGATTCCTCCTTGTAGGGTGTATCCCAGATAGGACGATAGTCCTCCGGGTGGCGGTCGGTCAGAACGGTATTGAAATCACGTTCTTTTGCAATCCGGTTTAAATCAACGCTTCCATATAAAATAGCTTCTTCCTGAACGCCGCAGCTGTCAATCCGTTCTCCAATAGGACTTACCAGCTGGCTTTTTCCTGCGAAGATCTCATCGCCGGACAATCCGCAGCGGTTGACTGCGGCTATGTATACAAGATTGTCCAGGGCACGGCACGCAAGGTTTAAATCCCACCATTCTTTGAAATAGTAGCTGGCGCGCCATGCGGCCGGGACTAAAACCAGTTCGGCACCGGCCAGTGTCAGCAGGCGGACGGTTTCTGGAAAGCATACGTCGTAGCAGATGACGACGCCGATCTTTCCGAGTTTTGTCTCAAAGACCGGGTACTGGGTGCCGCGCTGCAGATAAGTTCGTTCGTCTCCGACGGGATGCGTTTTTGAATAATGCCCGAGAATCGTGCCGGTATCATCGATCAAAAAGCAGAGTTTTTGACTCCAGATGGGGTGGAAAAAGGATCGGAGCCAGAATAAAGACTGAAAGTTCCTTTGCCAGACTACGCATCCGTGTCAGGAAGGTCCATCTTCGATTTCGGCGAGCTTCATCATATCTGGGATGCAGGTGCCGAGATAGCCGACATTAAATACCTCTGGCAGACAAATCAATTTTGCCCCGTGAGCGGCTGCTTCCCGGATCTGTTTCTCTGCTTTGTCAAGATTATTAGAAACATGGAACAAATCGCAGTCCATCTGGATCATGGCGATTTGGTAAGGTGATCGAGTTTGTTGCATTTGAGTATCCCTTCCTAAAAATAGAATATTTATTCCATAAACGACATTTATGATATGATTATAGAATTTGTAAAGGAATAAATCAACCAAAATACAATAATAAAGAATAAAATTTACCTTTTTTACAAAGAAATCCTCCGAAATTTGTCTGCTTTGACGAAAAACAAATGTCAAATTGACGAATTTGTAAGGAAAGTATATAATAAAACCAAACGAAAATCGAGTGAGAATCTTGGAATGAATGAGGATAAACGATGGGCAATGAAGTATTGGAACAGATCATAAAAATCAAGGACGCCGTACCGAAAAAACAGAGAATTCTCTGCAATTATCTGGCGCTGAATTATGAAAAGATCGGCGTGATGACGGTGGCGGAGCTGGCGGAAAATGCGGGTGTGGGAAGCACGACGGTCATGCGTCTGGTACAGCTTTTGGGCTTTGACAGCTACACTACATTTAAGAAAGCATTGGCACAGGAATCGCTTTTGAAAAATACAACGCCGTACCGTAGCCTGCGGCAGGAATTTTCCCGTACCTCGGAGACGGCGAGCCGGGATACGTTCCATATGGCGATCGCGGACGGAATCCAGGTGCTTGAAAATCTCTGTACGCCGTCAAACATTTCCCAGTTTGAGGCGGCAATCCAGCTGATGCTGGAATCAGATCAGCTCTATATATTGGGAATGCGTTCCAGCAAGGCGCTGGCGCTGTATTTTGAATATGTGGCAGAGCGCTTTTATCCGCATATCCGCCAGCTCAGCCTGGAGGAAGAGTTTGTCTATGACCGGATTGCAATCAATACGACGCCGAAGGATGTGCTTTTAGTGTATTCGGTATGGCCGTGTACGAAAAAGACGATTCGTGTGGCAGAGTTAGCACATAACCTGGGAATCCCGATGATACTGATCACAAATACAAGCTTAAATCCATTGGTAAAGATCGCAGATGTAGTGATTGATACGAATTCTGTGAACCATCCGAGCGGTGATACTGCTTTGATGCTGGTAACGGAGGCGCTCATGAGTGAACTGGGAAGACGGACCGCACCGGAATCCACGAAGAATATTGAAAAGATCGAACAGGCATTGAATGACAATGGACTGATTCTCTGGGAGAATTAATCGAAGATGTGCAACTGAAAACCCGATAAAACAGGGCTGCCGTTATTCCTCAAACGGCAGCTCTTCTTTTCGCAAAATGTCCGGATCGACTCGTCCCACTCGCGTTCCAGCGTCTTGTCTAACGTAAATTGGTTGAGCGACAGCCCGGTGACACAGCTTAAATGCTGGTTTTCATAATGAATATTTAAGAACAGTCCGCCGACCTGCTCCGGGAGCCATTGGCTTTTGCGGGCGGTCAGAAACTGTTCGGTGGCAGCTTTCGGAAGCTTCAAAATGATGGAGAAGCGCTCCGGAAGCTTTTTTCCTTTTATGAGGGAAAACAGAACGGGCGCAGAGTTTTCCAGGTTGAATATTCTTCAATCTGCCCCTCGGCACGCTCTTCTTCGGAATAAAAGCTTTTATGTATGCGTCCGTCGATGGAGAAGGTGTTGAACGTCACGATCTCCGCTTCCTTGAGCAGAAAGCGGTCAAATGTCTCTCCGATGAACAGTTTCTTGGTAAATAATTTTATATCACAGATATTGCAGGCAATCATATGTGTCCTCGCTGAGATGGTAAATTCGTTATTTTCTGTGTAATGTAGAAACAATAACGTAGATTCTATTTTATCGCAGGCGGGAAGGGGACGCAAGTGACTTCTTATTGGCAAGACGGAGAATTTTAAAATCTTATTAGCACTCAACAAAAATGAGTGCTAATTTTCTATTGACATCTTGGAACGCTGGTATTAAAATAAGAGTCACGGTGATGGAAAATCACAAAAAAAGGATTTTACAAGCGCATATTTATGTAGCTGGATAGCAGGATTGGACGCGGCAGAGTGAAACTGCCAGACTCCATTTCCGGGAGCGGATATCCACTGTATTTTGCAATCAAAAGGAGTGTATAGATATGGCAGCAAAAACAGGAAGTTTATCAATCAACAGCGAGAATATTTTCCCCATTATTAAGAAATGGCTTTATTCCGATCATGATATTTTCTATCGTGAGCTGATTTCCAACGGCTGCGACGCCATCACGAAGCTGAAAAAGCTGGAGTTGATGGGCGAGTATGAGGAGCCGGGGGAGACGGAGTATAAGATTCAGGTTACCGTTAATTCCGAGGACAAGACGATCACCGTCGAGGATAATGGTATCGGTATGACTGCCGAGGAAGTGGAAGAGTACATTAACCAGATCGCATTTTCCGGTGCACAGGATTTCCTGGCAAAATATAAGGACAAAGCAAACGAAGACCAGATCATCGGTCATTTCGGTTTGGGTTTCTATTCTGCATTCATGGTAGCGGACGAGGTTACGATCGATACTCTTTCTTATAAGAAAGACGCAGAGCCGGTTCACTGGGAGTCTGAGGGCGGCACTGAGTTTGCGATGGATAAGGGCGATAAGGAAGGCAATGGTACCAAGATTGTCCTTTATTTAAATGAAGACAGCACTGAGTTCTGCAATGAGTATCGCGCACGTGAAGTCATCCAGAAGAATACTGCTCTTTCATGCCGGTTGAGATTTACCTGAAAAATGCAACGGCAGAGCCGGAGTATGAGACGATCGAGAAGGATCAGCTGACGGACAAGGACACCATTGTGGAGACCGTGGTGGAGCCAGCAAAGACCGAGGAAAAGGAGAAAGAGGACGGCACGAAAGAGACCGTGGAGGTATCTCCGAGAACCGAGAAATATAAGATCCTGAAACGCCCGGTGGCACTGAATGACATTCACCCGCTGTGGAACAAGACATCCGAACGAGTGTACCGAGGAAGAATACAAAGAATTTTACCGCAAGGTATTTATGGATTACAAGGAGCCGTTGTTCTGGATACATCTGAACGTGGATTATCCTTTTCATCTTACTGGTATCCTGTACTTCCCGAAGATCAACATGGAGTATGACTCCATCGAGGGAACCATCAAGCTGTACAACAATCAGGTGTTTATCGCAGATAACATCAAAGAAGTCATTCCGGAATTCCTGATGCTGTTAAAGGGTGTCATTGACTGCCCGGATCTGCCACTGAACGTATCCAGAAGTGCCTTGCAGAATGATGGATTTGTCAAGAAAATCTCCGAGTACATTACCAAGAAGGTAGCAGACAAGCTGGCCGGTATGTGCAAGACAGATCGTGAGAATTATGAGAAATACTGGGATGATATTGCTCCATTTATCAAATTTGGCTGCTTAAAGGATCAGAAATTTGCTGAGAAGATGGATGACTACATCATCTACAAGAACCTGGACGGAAAATATCTGACGCTGAAAGACTGCATGGATAAGGCGAAAGAGGAAGGTCATGAGAACCAGATCTACTATGTAACAAATGAGAAAGAGCAGAGCCAGTACATCAACATGTTCAAGGCAAACGGACAGGATGCGATCATCATGTCTCACAGCATTGATAATCCATTCATCAGCCAGGAAGAGCAGAAGCATGAGAACCTGAAATTCTTGCGTATTGATGCCGATGTCAATGACACGCTGCGCGAGGAAGTGAAGGAAGAGGACAAGGAAGCGCTCAAGAAACAGGAAGAGACGCTGACAGAGACCTTCAAGAAAGCACTGGGCGATGATAAGCTGCAGGTAAAGGTTGAGAAGCTGAAGGATGCTGAGATTTCTTCGATGATCACCCTGTCGGAGGAAACACGCCGTATGCAGGATATGATGAAGATGTACAACATGGGCATGGACGCGTCGATGTTCGGCGGCAGCGGTCAGGTGCTGGTACTCAACGCGAACAACAAGCTCGTTCAGTACGTCTTAGAGCACACGGATGGCGAGAATACGCCGAAGATCTGCGAACAGCTCTACCTGGCACAGCTCAGCCACGGTTCCCTGACACCGGAGCGTATGACGAAGTTTATCGCACGGTCGAATGAGATTATGGGTATGATGCTGAACTAAGGATGTCTGGTTTAGGACTGTTTATATAGGAAAATATGTTAAAATATCATATATAATATAATAACGGAGCTGCTGCATGTAAATGTGGCAGCTCTTTTTATTACCTGTCGTAAGAGAGCAAATGGGATTCACTATTTCACGAATTTAGTATTTATGATAGAATAGGAGCACTTAGCAAGGTTTTTTCAGATTTGACGGGGAGGTGCGTGTATGTTTGGAATCGGAGGATGGAAACAGGTTGGCGCGACGTTTGATATGAAACGGCAGGCGGCGATCCGGGAGCAGCTGGAACAGGCGGGAATTGAGTATCATGTCAAGGTGGAGAACCGTCTGAAATCGGGTGTGCTTTCCGGCAATCAGCGGGCGAGGCTGGGAAGTGCGGGAGAAAATGCGGCATCGGAACGGGAATATCTGTTTTATGTGCAGAAAGCAGAGGAGGAAAAGGCGCGCCGTGTGATAGAAAGCGCCGGAAGATAAAACAGGTATTTTCTGGGAATGAAAGAACTGAATGACGAAGGAGAGAAAATGGGAGAGGGAAACTGGAACGAATCGGATCTTTGGCAGCGGGAGGCAGAAGAAAATGGTCTGCAAACGGAACCTGAGCTGCAGAATGCGGTTCAGAGTCCGAAACAAATCCGAAAAACCTGCCGCCGCGAGGTGCGCCGTGTCTGCAATGTCCTCGGCTGGGCGCTGGCATTTTTCAGCGTGATGACGGTGCTTGTCAGCATACTTCTGGAAGTGGCAGGCAACGTATGGGCGGACGGAGGCGTGATCAGTACGTTTTTGAACCGGATGGTAAATGCAGCGTGGTATGAGGACGGCGGAAGCACGCTGGTCATCTATGCGCTGGTTCTTCCATTCGTATTTTTAATTCTGCGCCTTGTCCCGGAAGAACGGGCAGAGAAAATGAAGATTAGTTTCCTGCAGTTCTGGATGTTTTTTATTTTGGCACAGGGATTTGGAACTATCTTTAACCTGCTGGGAAATGCAATCAATGATGCGGTGGCGGCAAGTAGCGGCGGCGATGCATCCGCGATGAACCCGGTCAATGAGATGCTGGATTCGCTCTCGCCGGTAATGATTTTATATGTAGGGTTTTTAGGACCCATTATTGAGGAATATATCTTTCGATGGAAACTCTTAAACCGATTGCGCCGTTTTGGCGATAAGGCGGCGATCACCTACACGGCGCTGATGTTTGGTCTGATGCACGGAAATGTGACGCAGTTTCTCTATGCGGCGGTGATTGGCGTGGTTCTGGGATATGTGGCGGTGAAGACGGGACGGATGCGTTATAACTGTCTGCTGCATATTCTGATCAACAGCTGGTCGTTAGTGATAGCGATGCTTGGAACACAGGATACGCTGCTGCCGCTGTTTATCACGTTTCTGATGACCGGGGTTATGGGCTTCACGATCATCGGGGCGTTTGTTCTGCTGATTTTCAATTTCCGGAAAATCCGGCTGTCCGATGGGGCAATCCCAGAGGGTGTGAAATTCCGCAATATATGTGGGGCAATGTATGGGAATCTCGGGACAGTGGCATTTATTCTGGTAAGTTTGATTACGATGGCGTTTTTCTTGTCGAGATGATGTGGTGGTCAGTTGCTGTTCACAAGCAGGCACTTTTGGAAGTGAAAGTGCCGTAAGATAACGTGGTGGCAGCAGGAATTAGTTGTATTTAAATGCGAAGCCACAGTAACACTGTTCATGTGTTTGTCGTGTATTTCACGGGATTATGCTTGACTTCCTACTGTGTGATTACTATAATAAATAGTAATGAATACTACGTGATGTGAATTGCGTAACGGGAGGACGTTATGTTATATAAAAATTATTGGTGACAGCTGTATGGATTTGACGGAGGAACTGAAATTGATCCGCATTTTCAGATGATTCCGCTGACCCTGCAGATAGGGGATTACAAGGTAACGGATGATGAGACATTTAACCAGAAGGAGTTTCTGGCAAAGGTAAAGGCAAGTTCCGAGTGCCCGAAGACGGCGTGTCCATCGCCGGAGAGCTTCAAGGAAGCATTTGAGGGCGAGGCAGAATATATTTTCGTGGTAACGCTTTCGAACCATCTGAGCGGCTGCTACAACTCGGCGGCTTTGGCAAAACGCCTTTATGAGGAGGAGAACGGAACGGACGGAAAGAAGATCGCAGTTATTGATTCCCTGTCGGCGTCGGCGGGCGAGTTAAATATTGCGCTGTTCATCCGGGATCTGTGCGAGAAAGGTCTTCCGTTTGAGGAGATCTGCAGGCAGACGGAGGCATATCGGGATTCGATGAACACGTATTTCGTCATTGAGACGCTTGATTTCTTAAAGAAAAATGGCCGTCTGACCGGTTTGACGGCTTTTATCGCGTCGGCGCTGAATATCAAGCCGGTTATGGGCGCGGACAGCGGTACGATCATCAAGCTTGATCAGGCGCGCGGCATGACCCGGGCGCTCGACCGGATGGCGGAGATTGCGTGCAAAGAGGGCGGCGATACCGCAAGCAAACGTCTGGTGATCGCACACTGTAATAACCCGGAACGTGCTGAGCACGTGAAAGAGATCATGTGTAAACGGGCAAACTTCCGTGAGGTAGTGATCCGAATACGGCTGGCGTTGCAACCGTATATGCGGGCGACGGCGGAATCGTTATGACACAGTAGGGAGAAAGAGTGAGTGATGACAGCTGGAAAGGTGGAAAACGCCGGACAGCTGCGATTGATTGAGGAAAAATGAAGCATACATTTTTTAGTAAATGCACGAAAATGCCGTTCAGATACCGGACGGCATTTCTTTTATCCAGAATTGGAAATTTGACAATTTTGGCAGGAATGACGATTTTGCTTGGCGGATGCCAGGCGGGAGGTTCCATATGGAAAGAGACAATCTCATTGGAGCCAAAAGACAAAACGGTATCGGAAGAAACGCTTGATCCGGAAACAGATATAGACGGGCAGGTGGAGTCAGAACAGGTAGATGGCGCGGAACTGGGGGTGGAAATGCAGGGGCAGGACGAATCCGGCAAACTTGAGGCAGAACCGGGAGAAAATGATTCAAATGAGTGTTCGCTTCTGTTTGCCGGAGATATCTATTTTTCCAACCATGTTTTAAATGCCTACGACCGTGTGGGAGGTATCGGTGGCGTCCTCGGAGAGAGTTTGCGGGAGACGATCGCGGAGTCTGATATTTTTATGGCAAACCTGGAATTTCCGTTCAGCGACCGGGGAACACAGGCGGCGGATAAACAGTTTACGTTCCGGGTATCGCCGTCCCGCGTTTCTATTTTACAGGAGATCGGACCAGACATCGTGACGGTGGCGAACAACCATGCGCTAGATTACGGCACGGACGCACTGCTGGACACGTGCGATACGCTGGACAGTGCCGGGATTTTGCATGTTGGGGCGGGAAAAATCTGGAAGAGGCGAAACAGCCGCAGATCATTGAGAAAAATGGAAAAAAGATTGGCTTTCTGGGCGCGTCGCGCGTCTTTCCGACGGGCGGATGGGCGGCAGGGTCGTCGCATCCGGGCATGTTTTCGGCGTATGACACGGCTTCGGTCGTGCAGGAGATCCAGAAGGTAAAGAAAGAGTGTGATTATCTGGTTGTCTATGTCCACTGGGGTATCGAGCGGAACACGCAGCCAGAGGCGTACCAGCGGGAGATGGGACATCAGTACATCGACGCGGGCGCTGATCTGGTGGTTGGCAGCCATCCACATGTGCTGCAGGGGATTGAGCTGTATCATGGAAAATGGATTCTGTACAGTCTGGGAAATTTTGTGTTCGGAAGTTCGATTCCGGAGACAATGCTGGTGCAGGCGTCGGTAGATGCACAGGGAGAGACGGCGCTTTCAATTGTGCCTGCAACTTCATCTGCCGGATATACGAGAGAGCTGGACGTGGGGAAGAAAGAGGCGTTTTACCAGAAGATACAGGGGCTTTCGGACGGCGTGCAGATTGATGAGAATGGAAAGGTGCAGGTGCAGTAAAATCAATTCGTGAAATCCTGCCCCTGAAAACACCCGCTTTCCCGCAGTGCCTTGGAAAACGCATTCAAAAACGCCCGCTTATTTCCACTCCATTCCGGTGCGACCAGCAATTTTTTCGGTCCATCGCCGCTGATCCGGTGGATGACCATATCGGGCGGCAGCAGGCGGATACATTCGATCAGCAGCTCAATGTATTCGTCCATTGAAAAGACCGGAAAAGGTGCCTGTTCGTAGAACTCTGCCAGCTTCGTGCCGCGTAAAATGTGGAGAAGCTGAAGTTTGATGCCGTCGATGGCTGGCTGGAAATCGGCCAGATAGCGGACGGTATCGAGCATCTGGGCTTTCGTTTCATCAGGCAGCCCCAGAATGACATGGATGATGACGGTCAGACCGGCGGCTTTCAGTTCACGGACGGCATTTTCAAAGACTGGGAGGGAATAACCGCGCTGGATGCGCGCGGCACTTTCCTCATGGATGGTCTGAAGTCCCAGTTCCACCCAGACCGGTTTTCGGCGGTTTAAGCGGGCGAGAAGCTCCAGGACATCCGGCGGCAGGCAGTCCGGGCGGGTTCCGATGGACAGGGCAGCCACGTCCGGGTGGGCGATTGCTTCGGAAAAAAGCGGCTCCAGATAGGAGACAGGCGCATAGGTATTTGTGTAGGACTGGAAATATGCGACATATTTTCCACCTTTTATTTTATTTGCGACACGCGCCTTTGCCGCTTCGATCTGTTCGGTCACGGAGGTGTGAGCCGGCTCTGCAAAATCGCCGGAACCGCCGTGGCTGCAGAAAATACAGCCGCCCGTTCCCAGCGTACCGTCCCGGTTGGGACAGGTCATGCCGCCGTCGAGCGCCAGCTTGTAGATTTTCTGCCCAAATTGGTCTTTCAGCCATGCGTTTAACGAATAGTAGGGACGACCGTCGGAGTAGCAGCGGGGCATGGAGGAATCCGGGTGTTTGCCGGAGGCGGTGGATGCAGGATGGAATGTTTCGGGTAATGATAGGTATGTTTGAGTAGTTTGCTTCATACGGACTCCTGTGTTTTACTATATAAATGAAAGCTTACCAGAACCACAGCATTTTGTAAATACACGAAAGAATATCGTATTGAGGCATTTTGAGGAAAATGATATAATATATACAAGAAGTCAGATTAAATCAAAATATCTGAAATCATAATCATATAAAGGGAACAATTGTTAATGTTCACGGGTAGGCACTTTTGGAACCGAAAGTGCCGTAAGAAAACGTGGTGGCAGCAGGAATTTGCCGTATTAAAATGCGAAGCCACGGCAAATTCCGTTACTGTTCACGCATACGTGAACAGTAACAAACAATTTGGGGAAAAGGAGAAGGGATATGTCAGTCAAAGAAACACTGAAACAGCTGGAATCTGAGAAAACGAAAGTGCTGATGGCAGAATTATACGGGGCAGAGAAAGCGGAGGAGAACCGGGCGCGTTACCGCTATGTGGCAGAGCGCTTTGAGAAAACATATGGGGAACGTGATATCAAGCTGTTTACTTCCCCGGACGGACGGAGATCAGCGGCAACCACACCGATCACAATCATGGCAAGGTGCTGGCGGGCAGCATTAACCTGGACTGCGTCGGCGCGGCGGCACCGAACGGAACCGACACGATCCGCATATTAAGTGAGACATTTCATCAAAATTTCAGCATCCATTTAAGCGACCTGAAACCGAGCACGGGTATGAGCGGCACCATCGACCTGACAAAGGGCATTTTAAAGGGCTTTGAGGAGAGAGGATACAAGGTCGGCGGATTTGACGCATACATTACCAGCAATGTTATCAGCGCGGCGGGCGTCAGCTCTTCGGCTTCTTATGAGATGCTGATCTGCTCTATGTTAAATACGATGTTTAACGAGGGAAAGATGGATGTTGTCACCTACGCCCACATCGGAAAATATGCAGAAAACAAGTTCTGGAACAAGGCGTCGGGTCTGCTCGATCAGATGGCATGCGCGGTCGGCGGTCTGATTACGATCGATTTTAAAAATCCGGAAGCGCCGGTTGTGGAGAAGATTGATTTTGATTTCGGCGCGCAGGATCACAGCCTGATGATTGTAAATACGGGAAAAGGCCACGCGGATCTGAGCGCAGATTATTCTTCCGTTCCAAACGAGATGAAAAAAGTAGCACAGTACTTTGGCAAAGAGGTCTGCGCGGAAATTTCCGAGGAAGAGGTGATCGCAAACCTGGCGAAAGTGCGTGCATTTGCGGGAGACCGTTCCGTGATGCGTGCGTTCCATTTCTTTGAGGAAAATAAGAGAGTGGAGCAGGAAGTAAAGGCCCTTCGGGAAAATGATTTTGCTGCCTTTTTGGGAGGGAATCACAGCTTCGGGCAATTCTTCCTGGAAATGGCTTCAGAATGTATACACGACTGCAGACGTGCAGGAGCAGGGCATCAGCATTGCACTGGCGCTGACGGAATTGTTTATCGCGAAAAAAGGACGCGGCGCGTGCCGGGTTCATGGTGGCGGCTTTGCCGGTGTTATCATGGCGATGATTCCGAACGATCTGGTGGACGAGTATACAGAATACATTGAAAATGCGATCGGAGAGGGCAATGTATACCGCATGAGCATCCGCCCGCATGGCGCGATCTGCGTGAGCGAGCGCATCTAAAAATTGGGACCTGGAAAGGCGGTGGAATTTATGGGAAATAAAAATTTGATTATCACAATCGAGAGGGAGTACGGAAGCGGCGGACGTATTGTGGGACGCAAGCTGGCAGAGGAGCTGGGGCTTCATTTCTACGACGATGAGATCTTAAAGATGGCGTCGGAGAAGAGTGCAGTCGGAGAGGAATTTTCCGTTTAGCGGATGAGAAAGCGGGAAACAACCTGTTTCACCGTCTGGCTGGCGCGAAGAAGGCAGATGTGTTCGGAAAAGCCGTCCCTGAAGGCGATGTGACATCGCCGGATAACCTGTTTAAATTCCAGGCGATGGTGATGCGGGAGCTGGCAGAACAGGAACCGTGCGTATTTGTAGGCCGTGCGGCTGGCTATGTGCTGGATCAGGATGAGGAGATCGAAAATCTGGTCCGCATCTTTGTCTATGCCGACCGTGCGCCGCGTGCAGCGCGTTATGGAAGTAGACTGCATCAGCGAGGAGAAGGCGAAAAACGCATTCGGAAGATCGAGAACGAGCGGAAGAATTATTATAAATATTTTACCGGAAATGACTGGAAAAATATGAAGAACTACGATCTTCCGATCAATACGACCCGCCTCGGACTGGACGAGACGGCGGAGCTGATCAAGGAATATGTGAAGCTGCGCGGGTATATGAAGTAGGGGAAAATGAAAACAACCTGTCTGTGATGCAGGCTAAAAATTTCAGTTGAAGATTGCAGGAAGCAGGGCAGATTTGGAAGATGAGAAGTACCAGCGGATCGCCAGCTCAATCAGCTCCCAGAATGCTGGGAGAGTGATTCCGGCATTCTGAATTTGCCTTTGACGACAGTAGAATCATTACGACCTTATTACAAATTATTTACGGTTTGAAGCGGCATATTGACGGTCAAAATGGAAAAATGATACAATGATTTCAGAAAGAAAGGGGGAGAAAGCATGAGAAGTGCATCTGAATTTAGGCAAATGGCGCGTGAGACACTGCGCGGAAACTGGAAACTTGCGATGGGAACGGGATTAGCAGCGTCCCTGATCGGTGCGGAGATTGCCGATACGGCGCCAAATGGAATAACAGAGCTGCAAAAAGTGATACAGGCACGACCGGAAGTGAAGAATGTGCTGACGCAGGTATTTCTGATGCGCAGCATGCTTCTGCCCTTGGTGCTTTTGCTTATCTGGGGCTTGATGGTGGTTATTATTGGAGGTGCGGGGCAGATGGGATACGCCCGTTTCCATCTGAATCTGGCAGAGAAAAAAGGAAGCGTCCTTTTCTGATTTATTTTCCCAGTTTTCGCGGATCACAGATGGCGTGGCGATGGTATTTGTGCGCGGCTTTTATATATTTTGCTGGACCTGCCTGTTTTTCGTTCCGGGTTTCATAAAGACGTACAGCTATGCGATGACACCATATGTGCTGATGGAACATCCAGAATATTCCGCCAACGAGGCGATCACCGAGTCGCGCCGCCTGATGGATGGGAGAAAATGGAATTTATTCTGCCTGACCTTTAGCTTTATCGGCTGGCGGCTGATCTGCAGCATTCAATATATAATACCAGCGGTTCTTTTTTGTATACACAGGGAAGGCTCAGCGGTGTGACCGTGCTGTTTCTGGCAGGGCTGATGGGACCGCTCAATATTGGCTATCTGTTTCTGCGCCCATATGAGGAGGCTGCGTTTGCGGCATTTTATAGGGACGTGCGGGATGAGAAGAGGGAAATAGAAGAGATAGAAATGCAGGATAAGTGGAGTGAGAATGAGCCGGAGGAAAGTGAAAATGCGTGAACTCTGCCTATACAAAAATGAAATCATTTGCATAGAACTGTGCTTGTGTAAGGATAGACGGAACAATAAAAATCTTTGAAAATCAAATTGGCGAAAGCCCAAAATAAGAATCTGCAATCAAAAAAACACCTCAGAAAGTGGTCAAAATGAAAGCTTTCTGAGGTGTTTTTTTGAGTTGTATTATTTATTTTGTTTTAGTCCATCCGTGTTTTCTCAGACAGCAAATGTTTCTGGCAATAGAAGAATGCCGGAATCAGAAATGCATCGGCGAGCAGCCATGCAAGCGGCGAGGCAAAACAGATGATGATGTAGCCAAAGATCGGCACCAGCAGGAAGCCGACCATGGCGCGGGCGATCATTTCGCAGACACCTGCCAGGATGGCGAGCAGGCTGTAGCCCATTCCCTGAATCGTGAAACGCCATACATTGACGATTGTCAGAGGTATGTAGAACAGGGAGTTGAAGGTCAGGAACTGGTGCGCCTGATGGATTACAACTGTTTCCGAGGCATCGACGAAGAGAAGCGGAATCACGCCGCCAAACACGGTCAGCACGATGCACGCCGCAATGGAGTAGATGCCGCCGATGAGAGTCGCGGACCGGACGCCCTGGCAGATGCGGTCTACCTTTCCGGCACCGGCGTTCTGTCCGGCGTAGGTTGCCATCGTGCCGCCCAGTGCGTCAAACGGGCAGCAGAAGAACATGCCGATCTTCTGACCTGCGGTAACGGAGGCAACTGCGATGGAACCTAGGGGAGTTGATGGCAGTCTGGATGACAACCGAGCCGATCGCGGTGATCGAGTATTGGAGTCCCATCGGCACACCCATTTTGCAGAGAATGTAAATGTGTCTGCCGCTGATGCGCGTTTCCTCATGGTGCATATGCAGGATTTCAAATTTTTTCTTCATATAGATCAGGCAGAGAATACCGGATACTGCCTGAGAGATAACAGTTGCATAGGGCAGCTCCGGCGGTGCCGGTTCCGATCTGTACGATGAAAAGCAGATCCAGCGCAATGTTTAAAAGGCTGGATAAAATCAGGAAATAGACCGGCGTTTTGGAGTCGCCGAGCGCACGGATGATGCCCGCCAGCGTATTGTACAGGTAGGTTGCCGGAATACCGGCGAATATGAAGAAAATGTAGCTGTACGCGCCGTCAATGATATTGTCCGGCGTCTGCATCCAGACGAGAATCTGGCGTGTCATCAGGCAGACGATCACGGTCATGACTACGGCAAAACAGGAGGCGATCCATCCGGCATTAGCGACGAAACGGCGCATGTCCTTGTAATCCTGTGCGCCGAACCGCTGTGCAACCGGAATGGAAAACCCGGTGCAGACGCCGATGACGAAACCGTTAATCATAAAGTTGATGGCGGAGGTGGAACCGACCGAAGCCAGTGCATCGACACCGAGAAATTTTCCAACAATGATCGTATCGACCATGCTGTAAAACTGCTGAAACAGAAGTCCCATCAGCATCGGAACCGCAAAGCCCAGAATCAGCTTTGCCGGGCTTCCGTTTGTCATATCTTTTATGGTAGAGCGTTGCGAAGAGCGGCTCATAGAAAAAACATCCTTTCTAAAAAACGATTATAAAACTCTGAGAGTAGATTTTATAAGAAATACATAAAATTGGCAATCCGAAAAATCACGAAAAAAGTAAAATAGAGGCACTTTTTTTGTGATATAGAAGCGGGCTGGTCAGCACGCGGTATTTTTACAATCAGTGACATACATGGTATCATAACGGGTAGAGTGATTTTATTTCATAGGAAATTGCGTCCTATGAAACAACAAACGCTCCGCGAGGATGCGTACTCGCGCGAAGCAGAAACATGTCGCAAGCGACCGCGCGAGACGCCCGAATGTGTCAAGGCACATTCTTTTTCATATAGAACGGAAATGAGGGTAACATACATGAAGAGACTGGCGGTGGGAATCCTGGCGCACGTAGATGCGGGGAAGACAACATTATCAGAGGCGATGCTCTATGCGGGCGGCATGATCCGCCATCTGGGGCGGGTGGACAAGGGCGATGCGTTCCTGGACACATATGAATTGGGGAAAAAGCGCGGAATCACGATTTTTTCCAAGCAGGCGCGGCTTGCATGGGATGATATGGATGTGACGCTCTTGGACACGCCGGGACATGTGGATTTTTCAGCGGAAATGGAGCGGGTGCTTCAGGTGCTGGACTATGCGGTGCTGGTCATTAGCGGTTCAGACGGCGTGCAGGGGCATACAAGGACGCTGTGGCGGCTGCTGGCGCGCTACCAGATTCCGGCGTTCCTTTTATCAATAAAATGGATCTGGCGCCGGGACGGGAACAGGAGGTCCTGCGCGACCTAAAAGAGTCGCTGGGCGGCAACTTCGTTGATTTTGGTGCGGACGGGACGGAAAGTTTCTATGAAGAGGCAGCAGTCAGCGGCGAAGCGGAATTGGAGGAATTTCTGGAGACGGGACAGGTGTCTAAAGATGCGATCCGCAGCCGGATTGCCAGCCGATCTGTTTCCGTGTTATTTTGGTTCGGCGCTCAAAAATACGGGCGTGGAAGAATTTATGCGCGGTTTAGAAGAATATACGCTGGAACCAGTGTATCCGGACGAATTTGGGGCGAAAATATTTAAAATTGTGCGCGACAACCAGGGCGAACGCCTGACTTATATGAAGATCACGGGCGGCGTGCTGCATGTCAAAGACCGGATCGGCGAGGAAAAGGTAAATCAGCTCCGCCTGTATTCAGGCGATAAGTATGAGGCGGTGAGCGAGGCACCGGCGGGTATGATTTGTGCAGCAACGGGACTTTTGCACACGAAACCGGGCGAGGGGCTTGGAGTCTGTGAAATGGGCGCGGAACCGGTGCTGGAGCCGGTTTTGACGTATCGCGTCGAGCTTCCGGAGGATGTGGATGCGGCGGCGATGCTGCCGAAACTGCTTCAATTAGAGGAAGAAGAGCCGGAGCTTCATATTGTCTGGGAGGAATAAAAGAAAGAGATTCACGCCCAGATCATGGGCGAGATCCAGATGGAGATTCTGAAAAAGCCTGATTGCAGAGCGTTTTGGGGTAAATGTCCGGTTTGGCGGGCGCAGCATTGTATATAAAGAAACGATCACCGATACGGTCGAGGGTGTCGGGCATTTTGAGCCGCTCCGCCATTATGCGGAGGTACATCTGCTTCTGGAGCCGGGAGAACCGGGCAGCGGGCTGGTGTTTGATACCGATTGCAGTGAAGATATTTTAAAGTAAAAACTGGCAGCGGCTGGTGCTGACGCATCTGGAAGAAAAAAGGTACACCGGGGCGTTCTGATTGGGGCGCCGATCACGGATATGAAAATTACGCTGAAATCGGGACGCGCCCATGTGAAACATACAGAAGGCGGCGATTTCCGTCAGTCGGTTTACCGGGCTATCCGTCATGGTCTGATGCAGGCACATTCGATGCTTTTGGAGCCATTTTATGCATTTCATCTGACGATACCGGACAAGATGGTAGGACGTGCAATGACCGATCTGGAGCGGCGGTTTGCCGTCTTTGAGGGACCGGCGCTGGAGGACGGGCAGGCAATATTAACCGGACGTGCCCCGGTATCGGCACTCGATGGATATCAGACGGAGGTGACGGCGTACACGGGCGGATTGGGACAGATGATCTGCACGCTCGATGGCTACGGACCGTGCCACAATGAAGAAGAAATCATTGTGGCAGCCGGGTATGATCCGGATGCGGATCTGGCAAACCCGAGCGGATCTGTTTTCTGTGCACACGGAGCCGGATTTGTCGTCAACTGGGACGAGGTCAAAGATTACATGCATCTGGAAAGCTGCCTGGGTGCGTCCAATGGAAAGCGGCGGATGGAGGCGATTGAAGCAGGCGCACGTTCCTCCGACGGACAGGGCGGAGGTTCTGTCGAGGAGATGTGGATTGGAACGGATGAGGTCGATGCGATTCTGGCGCGCACCTATCATGCCAATAAAAAGGAAGACGGCGGAAAACGCCGCTGGGGCGGAACCAGTAAACGACCAGTGCAGCAGTACGGCGCGGGCGTGTATGGAGAGACGGCGCGGAGACAGGAAGCGGTGAGACAGAAGAGCGATTCGAAAGCCGGGACAGCTGGAGCTTCGACATTTGGAAATGTGGGAAAATCAGGAGGTTCCGTGGCTGGAAATGCGGGGGGATTTGAGCATGCAGGAAAAGCGCCGGAAAGTGGCAGACAGGGCAGCAGAACTGGCAGCTCCAAAGGAAAAATGGCATCAGCGGTTCGGGAATATCTGCTGGTAGATGGCTACAACATTATTTTCTCCTGGGACGAGTTAAATGAGCTGGCAAAGATCAACATTGACAGCGCCCGTGGTAAGCTGCTGGATATTCTATGCGATTATCAGGGAAGCCGCGGTATCGAGGTGATAGCGGTGTTCGATGCTTACCGGGTGCAGGGACACCGGACGGAGGTGACGGATTACCACAACATTCATGTAGTTTATACGAAAGAGGCGGAGACGGCTGACCAGTACATCGAGAAATTTGCCCATGAAAATGGGCGGAAATATACGGTGATGGTAGCGACCTCCGACCGTCTGGAACAGATCATCATCCGTGGGCAGGGCTGCGGGCTGTATTCGGCGCGGGATTTTGAGGAAGAGGTAGACCGTGTGAAGAATCAGACACGTGAGCATACCAACCGACCGCATAGCGGACATAAAATTATCTGCTGGATTCGGTGCCGGAGGAGGTGCTGCGGCAGGTGAAGAAGGACGAATAATGTATAAAAAGCGGATGTTCGTATAGATTACTCGAAGGCATGAATCAGATCCTTCTGCATAAAATTCATCAGTTCTGCTGCCGCAGGCGACTGTATTTCCCGTACGGGGCGGCGATGCCGATCTCAAAGGACGGGGAAGCGTCGAGCGAGCGAACAGCTGCTTGCGGCGGTTATTATCGCCAGAAGTACTTCGTATATATTTTCCAAAAGGGCGATGAATTCATTGCAGCCATTTAATTGATTGGCAGTCTGGTTTCTGCTGGCGGTCAGTATTTTAGTCATCTTGTTCCACAAGAAGCTGCGGACTATCGACCGGAATACATTTGTCGGCGGAGCGATCATGGGAAGTATTTTTACGCTGGTTATGACGATGGAGATGTTCGGGCTTCGGAAAACGGATACGGCGACGACCTCTTTTATTGAAAACTCGGCGGTTGCGTTTGTACCGATTTTAGAGGGCATCCTGCTCCGGAAATTCCCGGAGAAACGGACGATTATCAGCGTAGTACTGGCATTGACAGGAATCGGCTTCCTGACACTTGGAAAGAGCGGCGGTCTGCTTCGTCCAGGCAGCCTGTATCTTCTGATGGCAGCGCTGTTTTTATGCGGCTGCAATTATCACAACAGGATATTTTTCAAAGAAATATGATCCGCTTTTACTTGGAATCGTCCAGGTAGGGACGATGGGAGTGTGGACGCTTCTGGCGTCGCTTCTCCAGCAGTATTTCCTGTGACGGCAAAAAGCACATCGCCTTCACATTGAATGTCGCTGATATTTTGCCGATGGTATGGTATACTATGCAATAGATTAACGTAGTTTTTTGATGGATTTTATGGTGGAGGATCATAGATGCGATATCTTTCCGTTGCTGAAATAGCGAAAAAGTGGGATGTGTCAGAGCGCAGTGTCAGAAATTACTGCGCCCAAGGGCGTGTGAACGGTGCGTTTCTTACCGGCAAGACATGGAACATTCCGGAAAACGCAGAAAAGCCGGAGCGTACCAATAAAAGAAAAGCCGAGTACTCTGTTGGATATCCTGAAAGAACAGAAGGCAAGTAGATACTCCGGCGGGATCTACCACAAAACACAGATCGATTTGACATATAATTCCAACCATATGGAAGGAAGCCGCCTGACCCACGATCAAACCCGATATATCTTTGAAACCAACACCATTGGTGTAGAAAAGGAAGTGCTGAACGTGGATGACGTGATTGAAACAGCAAATCATTTCCGCTGCATTGACATGATCATAGATCATGCAAAAGCAGCTCTGACGGAAAAGTTCATCAAAGAACCTCACTTAGTTTTGAAGAACGGCACCAGCGATTCCAGAAAAAGAAAGTTTTGAAAAGTTATGCAACGTTATTCCCAAATATGCTAAAAATGTGAACAAAAATACTGTCATAGAAATATTGCAGAATTGTTGTAAGTGCCGAAAATACAGTAAAATCAAACATTTAGAGAGGTTTTGGATATATGATGAAAGTATTATTCATCTGCCACGGCAGGGCTTTGGATACAGTTATAAGTGGCGATGAAGTGCGATAAAACGGGGCGAATCGTGGTGAAGTGATAGGTTGGAGACTACGGTTTTTATACGGATGAGTAAAAAATAGTTGACCATATGTTGAAGCAGGTGCGAAAAATGCCTGCTTCAACATATGGTCATAGAATTTCAAATTTACTGTAAAACATGATTCTGCAAGATTGGACATAGTAGGGGTGCAATGTGGCGAATAACCGCATGAATTCTACAATTTGGACTACTAAGGAACATAGGTAGAATTGGGATAAAGACAAATGTGTTGGGAGAAATCCTTAGTAGTAACGGACTACTTAAACACATAAATGGATGATTAGGCCATAAAACCTAGGAAGAAATGTGCCGGGGAATGTGGCTTTTTTCGGTTAAATTAACTCTGCAATATAAAAACTGTTTGCACGATGTAACTTATGTGGTGTTGTGGAGATTCCTTTTTGTAGGATATATACGATATAAAAATTAGATAATTTGTAATGTTCCCCAAATTATTAGTATAAGAAAATTTGTTTTCAGATACATGAACTATTGATGATTTGTCAGTACAATTAGGTATTATTTTAAACAAAGCATCAGACATGTTTTTTATAACAATTCTATTTTCGATAGCGACTCCTTTCTATTGACCAATAAGTTTTTTTTTTTGAACAAATTTATTGGAAAAGTAAAAAAAACATATTGACCAATGAGTTTTCTGGATATACAATGAATGATGAGATAATTGATATTGGAGGAGCAATATGAATTTAAAAGAATTAGAAAAAACTTTAAAAAGAATACTTTTAAAAATGAAGATGATGTAAAACTTCATTTTCACTCTGATATAGTAAAACCTTTACTTGAAGAATTGAATCCTGAAATGATAGGCTTATATTACAGTGAACATGTCTTGAAGGCAGGTGGAAGAACTGATGCAACGTTTCAGAATATTTCATTTGAGTTTAAGAAAGAAGGATATTTTGATAAAAAATCAGGTATTGATGAGGCTGTAAAAGGAAGAAATGATGAGGATCATGGATTATATGATTATATTTTAAGTAATGCAGAGATTGGTGTTAATGACGAAATTGATATAGTTGAAAAAAAGATAATGGCAGGTATTGGAGTTGGGTTTGATGGTAAAAAATTTATTTTACAAGATTTGTGCCATCACCATTAAAACAAGTTATTAATACTTCAAAAGTCAAGTTGAGTATTAAGGAACCATTAAATTTAGCATTTGTTTGCGAAGAGAAAGACTTTTAACTGGTTTAAAAAGATTATCTTTACTTATCAGGCAGACCGATAAAATGACATTGTCAAAAGAAAAGCTATGCGCAGTACTTAGTCCGAAGCAGGATTATGTTAGAGAAAGCATTTCTGTTGTATATGAGAATCTTCTCTATTATACATCACCTGATGGGAATTTCAATAATCGTGTAAAACTTTATATGATGAATGGGATAGAGTGTTTGGAGTAATGTATGGAGAAGATGACTCGGCAACTGATTTTACAGAAGTATCATCTAAAATCAGAGAAATGTATGGGATTAGTGAGTCGGAAAATATTGATAGTAAAAATATTTGTTTGCAATGCAGACTTTTTTAACATCTTTCTTAAGCTACTGGTGTACTCATTCCTGGCACAATTAGTTGACCCAACATTCTTAATGAAACAAGATTTTACAAAACATGAGATAAATAGGCTGTTCTCCGGAGACACGGACAATAGCTGCAAGTTGGTTGACAATTTTTTTGAAACTCATTTTTAGAGTGGTTTACATTTACGGTGAATAAAAAGGGATCGAAATAGTAGTTTCGATGTTTTGCTTATTAATCAAACTTTAAAAGTGATTGATAAGTTTGATTTGAGTACTTTTGTATTGCGTCCAGAAAATGTGCAAGATATTTTACAAGAAGTGTATATGGAATTAATTCCAAAAAGAAATGAGACATTTAATGGGAGAGTATTTTTCACCAGACTGGATCGTTGAACACGCACTAGATATGGTCGGATATACTGGAGAAATTGATAAAAAAATTATTGATCCTACAGCTGGTTCAGGCCCTTTTTAACACAATCAATAAAGCGAATTGTTGAAAAACAAGGGGGCAATTTAACAAAAGATGATTTGGTTCAGATTACACAAAATGTTGTTGGCTTTGATATAAATCCGATTTCAGTGGTTGCTGCTAAAGCTAATTATATATTAATTATGTTTTCTGCATATTTTGATAGTTGCGATGAAGATTTTGGCGATTCAGTAAGTATTCCTGTTTTTATTGCTGATTCTATACTGGCGCCAGTTGTATATACTGAAGAAAATGATAATACTCTTATTTTAGAAACTACTGTGGGGAAAATTGAAATTCCTAAATTTGATTCATATGAAAAAGGTAGTAGGTTCTTGAAGTTATTAAGTAAATATACGGATGACATAGTTTCTGATAAATATGATATATTTGAAGCTTTGGTACTGGGAGAGATTGATAACCGAAGAGGATATTCCGGTAGTAAAAGAATTGTATGCAACCATAGTAGATCTGCAGAGAGGAGGAATGGATTCTTTTTGGCCTATTATTTTTAGAAATAGTTTTGCACCAGTAATGATACGTGATAAGTTTGATTATGTTGTTGGAAATCCACCATGGATTGGATGGAAATCGATGAGTAATAGTTATCGTAATCAAACATTAACAATATGGCAAAGCTATGGAATATTTGAAAAGAATGCTTATGATAAAAGACGGCTCATGATGATTTTGGAATGGCAGTTACATATGTTGCTGTGGATCAGTATTTAAAGGTTGGCGGTGATATGGTGTTTCTTCTTCCGGCATCATTCCTTAAGTCTACAAAAGGAGGGGAAGGATTTAGAAAATTTGAGATAATCAGAAATAATCAAAGTATTCCATTTAACGTTGAGGAAGTGCATGATTTTTCGGATGTTAGTTTATTTACAATACCTACTGTTGCGATTAAATTTGGAAAAGGAACAGCCATGCAATATCCTATGGATAAGTATAGATTTTATTCTCAAATTGGAAGAAAAAGCAAAATAGATTCGCATGCTGATTGGAAGCAGGTATCTGAAATAGTAGAATATTTTGATTGTTTGGCGCAGCCTATTGATAAGGATGATTTACAATCAGCATGGTTAACGCTTGAGGATATGACATTTGCAAATAATGTTGTAAATCCAGAATTAGAAAAAGAATATACAAAGGAAGAAAAGGTATTGAGCCAGCAGGAGCAAAAAGGAGTTTATATTCTGCTGAAACCTAAGAAAGTAAGAGATGGATATCTTGAAATAATCAATGATATGTCTCGACAGAGAAGGCAGGATATAATTGATAGAGGGGTACATAAAGGCGTAGTTGAAGAAAAGTATATTTATCCTATGCTTGGAGGCCGAAATATATCTCGTTGGTATGTGAAGTCAAATGAGTATATGATAATACCACATTCATCAGAATATAAGTATGGAATTCCAGAGGTGACTTTAGCAAGAGAGGCACCAAAAACTTATCAGTGGTTAGAGTTTTATCATGATGAACTTCTACATACTAGAAATCAAAATGGTAAGTTTTTCAATCCAGAGACACAGCCATTCTATAGGCTTGATAATGTCGGAACATATACATATTCGCCGTATAAGGTTTTTGTGGAAAGAGCAAACGGGAAGTATGTCTGCAGTTGTTGTGTCGACATATTTGAATTCTATACCTAATCCTGACGAGGAATTGTTTATAGAGGATAAGCCAGTGGTGGTAGATTCCAAGGTTCTTATGTTGGATGTTTATAATGAAATGGAAGCATATTATGTTTGCGGAATTATTAATTCACCTAGTATTATTGAAGTTGTAGACGGTTATGCGATTTCGACTAATAGGGGGTTGATGTGTTAAAGTATATTGCAATTGCTAAATACAATGAAGAAAATGAAGTACACAGAAGTATTGCAGAAATATCAAAAACATTCATGAAAAAATGAAAGAATCATCAGGAAAAGCAAACATTACGCAGTTAGAGAAGGCTCTTAACGAAGAGGTTCATAAGCTGTTTTCTTAAGGAGGGATATTATGGCTTCATTACATGTATCGTTCAATGCACCTTTGTGTGAATTTGATTCGGAAGAACAAACTTATGGTTGCAGACAAAACAACCCAGATATTTGTGGCTCAAATGATATTGAAGGTATTTGTGCATTCTCATCTGAAGATGAGATTTGTAAACGCCCTTCAAAAAGCATGGAAAAAGCAATATAACAAATTAAAAAGTGAAGAATAGTATGGAGGGGGAGGAATAATCTCTACAGTTATTTGGTTTGAAGACCGATGCCCCCTCTCACGCATATTTTCGCGAAATTACACAGGGGTATTGTGTTAACTTGGTTTTAGCAACTCGAATGGATGAAATTAAAAAAATGAAACGTTGTTGCGCGAAAAGTATTGCCGATTTGTGTAGAAGTAGGGCTGCCTTGAAATAGGGTAGCTCTTTTCAAATATTGAGTTGACTAATTTTCCCGGTAGAGTGATATATGTACATACAAAAAAAGAAAGGTGGTATGTGCAATGATTACAGAGATTGATTTCAAGGTTAAAGGTGAGGAACGCAAGAAGCTGGCTTATGCCATAGGTGAATTACTTGGAATGCCGGTAAAGTATACCAGAACACCAAAGTTTGATTATCTGATTGGAAGCAACGTTTTGGATAAGATCGGAGTGTTCCTTGCATCCGAGGATATGACAGAAAGCAAGTTGGAATTGGTTTTAGAACGGTTTTTACAAAGGCGAGCCTATTCAACAATTAGAGCAGCGGAAGAATGAAACTTTGGAAGCAGATGTATTAAGCATATCTGTTCCAAGAAACATGTTTACAGATGGTAAGCTGGAAAAATTTGCAGAAGTTGACAGAAGGCAAGCAAACACTTTTTAAACACGCATTCCTGACAGAGCAGTTGGA
>VOFH01000896.1_pt1 | contig 60750 bp, 52 predicted proteins | sample 5384091 | NCBI WGS metagenome assembly VOFH01 (sample SAMN12384727, study PRJNA508395) | human gut metagenome | isolation source: healthy gut G | host: Homo sapiens | reverse complement strand
GCTGACCCAGGGCCGGCGTGTCTGTCCGCCGGGTAGAGGATATCACCGAGGCCCTCTGGGGCAGCAAGGTATCCGCATCCACCATCAGCGAGCTGAACAAGAAAGCGTATGTCAATATCGAAGCATGGCGCAACCGTTCTCTGCAGGGCGGAAAGTATCCATATGTCTATGTGGATGGCATCTACCTCAAGCGGAATTGGGGCGGAGAATACGAAAATGTGGCCGTATTGGTGGCGATTGCCGTCAATGAGGATGGATATCGTGAGGTTTTAGGCGCCGCCGAGGGGATGAAAGAGGACAAGGCCAGCTGGGTCAGCTTCTTCCAGTGGCTCCGGGGGCGGGGCCTGGAAGGAGTGAAGCTCATTGTAGGAGACAAATGCCTGGGGATGCTGGAAGCTGTGGGAGAGGTGTTTCCCGAGGCCAAGTACCAGCGGTGCGTGGTTCATTTCTATCGGAATATATTCTCTGTTGTGCCCAAATCCAAGGTGAAGAATGTAGCGAAAATGCTCAAAGCGATCCATGCGCAGGAGAGCAAGAAGGCATCCTGCGAGAAGGCTGCGGCTGTTATTGCGGAGCTGAAATCCATGAAGCTGCCGGAGGCGGCAAAGAAGGTAGCCGACGGAATTGAGCAAACCCTGACCTACTGCGACTTTCCGTCAGAGCATTGGACGAAGATCCGAACCAACAATGTGATTGAGCGCATGAACCGGGAAATTCGGCGCAGAACGCGGGTTGTGGGCGCTTTCCCGGATGGGAATTCCGCATTGATGCTGGTCTGTGCCAGGCTGCGGCATGTTGCCGGAACCCAGTGGGGCTGCAAGAAGTACATGAACATGAAGCACCTGGAAGCCATGGAGCGCGATCAGATCGCCGGGTAAATAAGCAGTCAGTTCCCAAAGTGTCAAGGACAAGACGAGCGGCTGCGCCGCCCTTGACACTTTGTGTCCTGACCGCTGGATGGTAACCAAGGGGCGGTCAAGCCGCCCCCTGTAATAGATGTAATAGATTTCTACCAGACCGTAAAAATAATTTTGCGCATAACTCTTGACACTACCAAAAGAATTATTTTTAGGGCGTATTGTGCCTAAGATGCTTTTCTCCATTACTCGCGGTGAATCAAAAGGCCATATACAGTTTTCACTATTGATAAAAAAAGGTACAGAGTAGAACACCATTCTACTTCTGTACCTGTTGTCTGCAACTAATTTCTTCTTTATAAAATTACCAAATATGTTCAGGACTCGGCTGTTGAGTCAACCTGCGGAGAATGTGCGCTTGGCACAGCAGGGGAGAAACTGCCAGGGAGAGCCAACCGGTTAATCCCGGATTTCTTTTCGTGCATCAAATTTCATTGCGGCACCTTTCTTTTTAAAAAATAGGTTGAATTTCTCCTATTTTTTGCGTATAATAGAGATTAGGAGGTGTTACAGATGACCGTGAACACAAAGAATCTAGTTTCCATTACAGAGGCCAATCAGAATTTCTCCCGTGTGGCACGTCTGGTGGATGAAAACGGCGCCGCCATTATTTTGAAAAACAATGTCCCGCGTTATGTGGTGCTGGAATTCAGCCAAGCGGAACAGGAACAACTGGCAGCAGATGAGGATATTTTGACGGTATCCCGGCGTTTAATTGCCAAAAACCGCCGCGCCTATGAGGAACTGGCGAAATGAAAACCTGATCAAAAAAACAAATCCTCGCGCTGCATTCTGCACTAATCGAAGAATTTGGCGGATGTTATGGGATTTGATTTGAAGAGGAGGAGCAGCGGCGCGCACTCTGACTTTTGAAAAGTCGGAGCAAGCGATAAAAAGCTTGCTCTGACGTGGGTTTATGCTGCAAAGAAAAATACTATAAAATTGATAGTTGAGATTATTATTTATTATAATCTATTGACAAATATTTTCGCTTTCTAACAAAATTTGTAGTTCTCTTTTTTCCTTTTCAATTAGTTCTAAAAAATATGCGCGAGGATCATCACCAAAATCAGGCTTAACTCTGTTGCGTGTTCTACTTTCGATATAATCTATTAATTGATTATACTCTTTTTGGAAACACATTGTAAAGCAGGCCGTTTACCCCATATTCTGTATTACAATTTATGAAGATTCTCTTCAACAGTATATCATTTGTTGCAAATAAAAACTCCATACGGTACTTCTCTGCATCTGCATACAGTGCACTCCACTTCGTTAAGTACGATATATCCCACGCTTGATTTTTGCAACCATGGATAATTTTTCTAATATCTTCAGATTTTGCATGTTTAGGGGCTTTGATGTTCTCTTGTCCAGTAAAAAGCATAATTATATACGTCAGCATATATTCACTAACCAATAAATAATCATACATCCATTGTACAAATTCTTGTACTTTTTCTACTGGCCGCTTGTTTTGCACTCTATATAGCTGTACAGCATGAAGCAGGGAAGCAACTGCCATGTCATAGTGAGCCCCGCCATCAGAATAGTCGATTGTTATGTTGTTCGCGGGTACATTCGAGTATTTGATTGGTGGAATTTCTGTCCACTGCCCTCTAGCAACTTGTAACCACATTTGTCCCGGATATTTATCAAATATATCCAAGAACTTCTGTAGTTCAAATAAACCTTCTTCTTGGGAGCGTAATTGAGAAGCTCGTTCTTGAATTGCCACCCCCGCACTGATTGGCAGATCATTAAATATTGCCCACGCCATAATCACACCAATCAATTGGGATTCGCTTTTTATTCTTTAAGCTTCCTATTTCGCAAAACTTCAGAAGACTAATCAGAATATTTCTATCTATAAATAAAGCAAGTTCTTCCTCTCTTTTGGGATGGTCGCAATCTGCGCCCGGGTTGCGGCTCCTCTGGGATTCAGCGTCGTGACCGTTCCGTTGGCTACGCCTGTGATCAGGCCCTTCGACACCGCCCAGTTCATGCCTTCCTTCGCAAATGTCGAGACCTTCTCTCCATCCGGATAGCCCGCCAGAACGTCCTCTTCCACTGCGCTTTCGCCGCTGTACCGGTACAAGATGGTCGCCAGCTGTTCCCGCGTCACCATCTTCTCCGGACGGAAGATGCCTTCCGACGTTCCTTCCACGATTCCTTCGCCGGCTGCCCAGATTACCGCCTCTGTGTAGTATCTGCCGGCCTGCACATCCTCAAACGGATTCTCCAGCCCTTCCACACTCGGCTCTCCTGCAATCCGGTACAGAATCGTCGCCAGCTGGCCCCGCGTCAGCTTGCTGTTGATGCCGAAGATCCCGCTGCTTACGCCTTCCATGTATCCTCCGCGCACCATGTAGTCCACGCCTTCGTGATACCAGGCATCCAGCGCCACATCCTCAAACATCTCGGAAGCGCATACCAGGTTCATCGCATCCTGCAGCGCCTTCCGGGCCTCCGCCAGGATGGCTTCCACTTCCTCGCGGCTCTCCGCCGCCTCTACGGCCTCCCGAGCCTCTGCCTGCACGGCTTCCACCGCCTGCTTCTGCTCGGCGTTGCACGCGCTGGTATCCACCTGGATCAGCTCCATCAGCGCATAGTACTTCGCAGACGCCAGGGCGGCTTCCTCCGCCTTCTTCTGCGCTTCCTCTGCGGCCTTCTGGGCGGCTTCCGCTGCCTTCTGCGCATCCGCCAGGAACTCCACCATCTCCGCCTTGATCTTTACGATCTCGCCGTAGGTTTCCGTCACCTTCTGGGCGTACTCCGCTGCCAGCGCTGCCGATGCGGCTGCCTCCTGGTTGGCCGCTTCCGCTGCTTCCTTCGCTGTCTCGGCTGCTGCCTGAGCTTCTTCCGCTGCGGCCTGGGCGGACTCGGCGGCCGCCTGGGCCTCCTTCGCCTCTTCCGCTGCCCGCTCGGCGGCTTCCCGATCCTCTGCTGTGGTGTCGGCCGCTTCCTCAGCCTTCTTCTGGGCCTCTTCCGCCTTCTGCTGAGCCTCCTCGGCCACCTTCTGCGCCGCTTCCGCAGCTGCCTGGGCCGCCTGGGCCTTCGCCTGGGCGTCTGCTGCCTTCGCCGCGCTCTCCGCTGCCTCAGCTGCGGATTCCGCTGCTGCGGCCGCCTCAGCCGCCGCCTTCTGCGCCTCCTGGGCTGCCGCCAGGTTAGACGCCTCGGCCGCTTCCGCAGCTGCTGCCGCTGCCGCCTTGGCTTCCTCGGCCTTGGCCTGAGCTTCCTCCGCCTTGGCCCGGGCTTCCTCCGCCTTGGCCTGGGCCGCCTCGGCTGCCGCCTTGTCCTCGGCCGCAGCTCCCGCCGCCTCCTCGGCTGCCTTCTGAGCTTCCTCTGCCTTGGCCTGGGCCGCCTCAGCGGCTGCCTGGGCTTCCTGGGCTCCCTTCTGGGCCTGAGCCGCTGCCTCGGCAGACTTCGCCGCCTCGGCTGCAGATCCTGCCGCCAGAGCGGCTTCCTCCGCTGCCTTCTGCGCCTCCTGGGCTGCCGCCAGGTTCGAAGCCTCAGCCGCTGCTGCGGCGTCCTCCGCCGCCTTCTGAGCAGTTTCCGCTGCTGCCTTTGCCGCCTCGGCCTTGGCCTGGGCCGCCTCGGCTGCTGCCTGGGCATTCTCGGCGGCTTCCTTGTCCTCTGCTGCGGAAGCTGCCGCTTCCTCAGCCGCCTTCTGTGGGCCGCCTCAGCCGCTGCCTGAGCCGCCTCGGCCTCCTGCTTCGCTGCTTCTGCTGCCTGGGCGGCGGCTTCGGCCGCGTCCTTTGCAGCCTCCAGCTCCTCGCTGTAGGTCATCACAGCATCCAGGGCCGCCTTGGCCTCCGCCAGGGCCGCCGTCAGCTCACTGGTGGTCATTCCATCCTGCAGGGTCTCCAGTCCTTCCGCCAGGACCGCTGCCAGCTCCGCCTTTCCGGCCTCGCTGTATTGGTTCTCCTCCAGAAGCTTCTCGTAATATGCCTGCAGCTCGGCCTTGACGCTCTCCGCATTGCCTTCGCCCTCGGCAATCAAAACTTCCACATCGTATGTCCAGTTCTCAATCCGCAGAATCCGGAGCACTTCCTCCGTATTGACTACGTATCCGCCGGGTACCGACTCACACTTCAGCGTGTAGGTCCCCAGAGGCAGGGATACCCGTCCGCCGGAGTCCGAAGTCGTGCCGATCTCTGCAATCCACTCACCTTCTGTATTGTACACGCCGTACAGAACGCCCGTCAGGCCCGTTCCGTCTGCGTTCACCGCATACAGGGCAATCTCCGCCTCCGGCTCTGCAAATTTCGGCGTCTGTACGGTGTACACGTCCGAAATCAGCTGCCCCACGCGCTTCACCTGCAGCGCCAGGCTTCCGCCGGCCCGGATCACGCGGATGCCGTCCAGCTGCACCGAGGTCTCTCCCTCCGCCACAGGCAGGGAAACTCTCGTGTAGCCGGCGCTCTCGCCGTCTTCATATACGTAAACCACATCTCCCGCTGCCAGTCCGTTCACCGTCAGCGTGGTGTAGATCTCGTCCCCGTTGGAAGAGCTCGATGAGCCGTTCCGGGAGTACTTTTCAAAGGTCACGTCCTCCGCAGCGGCAGACTGCTCCGCCGACTCTGCATCAAAGGGGCGCTCATTTTCGCGCTCTCCACCGAACCCACTGCCGTGCAGGTGTAATAAATCCGGCCGGCCTCCGCCGTGCCGAAGTCCAGACCCGTAAAGGAAACGGTGCTCTCCACCGCCTCCTTCACATCGATGGGCTCTTCTGCATCGATGGAGGTGTACACCTTCACCGTCTGACCCTCGGGCACATTGGTGAGGGTAAAGGTATCCGTGGCGCCTGCGCCGTTTACGGCCGTGGCAAACTGCATGGGTACCGGCTCTGCCTGGGGGAACTCGCTGGTCTCAAACATCTGCCACTCGTAAATCCGGACAGCAGGCCAGGGGGAATCGCCGTCGTCATAAATGCGCAGTCGCCATTGCTGGGCGGTCACCGGCTCATCCAGCAGAACGTCCGTCACAGCCAGGGTGTTATTCCGAATGCGCATGACCTCTTGCCATCCGTAGTCGGTCATGTATTCCAGGGCAAAATCCTTGGTGTTGGTCAAGGATCCTCTCCGCCATACTCGCCATGCTCCACGCGCCAACGGCGGATGGTGCAGGGCCGCCCCAAATCAATAGACAACCAACCGGTTGTCGCGCCGCCGATACACCATTTGGAGTTATTCTCCGCAGTGCCGTCCAGCGCCTTGGAAGCGGGCTCGCCGTCGTTCTCTGCAGACATGCCGGCAATCTTGGCATTGAGACACACATTCTCAAACTCTACAATCTCAATCTTCTCGGTATCCCCGTCGGCATAGGCCCAGTCGATGGTCAGCTGGGCGCCCTTGCCCCGCTGGCCGTTCCGGGTTGATGGGCACAATCTCCAGGGTCACATCCTCCGACCCTACGCTCCGGCTCAGGGTGGGAATGTAGAACGCCGTGCTGGGCGTCTCCATAATCAGGTGCTTCTCCCGTTGTCCTCCACTTGGTAGATCTCATAGGAGGAAGCCCCAGTGACGTTGTTCCAGTAGATCCGCGCCTCCGCCGTATAGGCGTCGGCATACAGGATCTCATCCAGGGTGATCCCCGTCGGGCCGTTCAGCGTCGGGCGGGTCCGCTCCGTCAGGGTCAGACGGCCCAGGTTCACCTGGTAACCGCTCAGGTCGGTTTCGCTCTCCACCTTCAGGCCGATGGCGTAGAGAATCTTCCCGGCAGACGCAGACAGGTCCACCTCTGTGGTGGTCCAGTCTCCCGAGCCGGCGGTCAGGTCATACGCAACCTGCTGGCAGTCCTCGTAGCTGCCCGTGCTCTCGTCGCCATAGTAGGCCACCAGCTTCATAAGGCCCTGGTCGCCCTTGTAGGTCAGGCCCAGCTTCATGCCCTCTTCCACCTTCACCAGGGTGCTGTACAGCATGATGTCGTTGGCCCGGCCGGCAGACAGGTCGCCGAAGAACTTCAGGGAGTTGCCGCCGTTGTAGGCGTCGCTGAAGTCGTAGGCGCCGTCCAGCTTGCTGCCCTCGGAGTCGATGATCCAGGTCCAGGTGGGCAGCACGTCCTGATTGGACTGGTAGCTCCACTCGGCATCCCGGGACAGTTCGCCTTCTACATAGTAGCCCCGGCCATGGCCGGTGTTAAAGTCCGTGACAAAGGGCGCGTCCAGAATCACCGTCTTGTCCGCAAAGAACCGAGACATACCAGCCCACTCGGTCTCGTAGGTGTCCGTCACGTCCACAGAGGTATCCCGGGGATCGCCCACTGCGTTGGTATAGAAGGTCTGTTCCACCTCATGGAAATCCTCTCCGAGGTAGACAAGCCCAGAGTGGAGTTGGGACAGTACAGGGCCAAGGACAGTTGGGCCAGCCCATCCTCATCCACCAGCAGGTAGTCGCGGAACGTCGTTTTCATGCAGTTTTGCTGCACGTCCAATCCGGCAAACGCATCAAACTGGCTTCTGCCGATGGACTTCATGGTATCGATGGTCTCCTCAACCTCAGTTGAGTACCAGTTGTAGTTCATGAAGAACTCGTCGACCGCCCGCGTGCCGTCTTCGGAATCCATCATAAAGTCCTTGTTCGAATCGTTGACTGCGTTCTGGTACCATACCGTGCCGCCGGGCAGCATGGAGTCGTACCAGCTGATGAGCATATCCGGGCGCTTTTCGTGCATGTAGCGCATCATCTCATCAATCAGCTCGCCTTCGGCGGAAGAGCAGCCGTAGGACTCCTGGTTGAAGAAGTAGCCGTCGAAGCCATAGTAATCCATGACCTCAATGAGCTTGTCCGCCACAGGGAAGGAGCCGTCCTCCGCCTTTTGGACAAACTTTTGCACCTGCTCCACATAGCCCGAACCGGGGCCCCAGGGGAAGCCCAGGGTGGCCACCACCGGCACGCCGTTGGTGTGGGCCGCATCGGTGAATTCACCGGTGGGGCAGCAGATGAGGCCCTCCTCCGAGCCGGACCAGTACACGAAGGAGTCGGTATACTGCCAATAGTTAAAGGAGTAGCTCAAAACGACTCCGTGCCTTGGGCGCTGGTATGGTCATGATCCGAGTTGGCCAGGGAGCAGAGCATGAGCTTTGCCTCCGGATTGGCCAGGGGATTGACCACAAAGCCGCCCTCCCGGTCTGCCAGGGAAATGGTAGCCCGGCTGTATATGGCGTCGGGGTCGGACTCCGGCGTCCATTCCAGCAGGGTGTCCACATTGAAGGACGGGCCGATGGGCATGAGGGATTCCCGATCCGCATAGGCCTCGTTCATCTCAGCAGACCCGTCATTTCCAGCGGATTTGGCAAAGGCCGCCGCCGGCATCAAACCGACCAGCATCACCAGAGCCAGCAAAGCCGCAAGAATGCGATGGGACTTCCTGATTTGCATAATTAGGTACCTCCTTTGATGTTCCGCCGCCCCACCGGCAGATGCAAGCCGGCAAGCCTGCTTGGGCGCTCCGTCCGGAAGGCGGCTGTTCTCCTGTTTGCCGCAAAATCTGCGGCAGCTTACTAAGATCCTCCAGCGCCGGGTTCTTTTTTCGTCAAAAGCACCAAAAACCGGAAGTTTTTTTGTGCGCTTTTCACAAAGATGGGCATTCGTTCAGACCTTGCAAAATACATTTTACCGAACCTCCCTTTTCTTGGAAAGTCTAGAAACGATAAAGAATAGTCCCTTTAGGATGAAATACGCTGCTTCCTTCGCGCCGCAGCCCGAAAATCTGCCCCGGTACGTCATTTGTGCAGATGTACCAAAACACAACCGCCGCCAGCTCCAAGGGCAGCCTCCGTTCCAAACAAAAACACGGCAAAATGTCTTTATCTTAAAAACACGCGTCTTTCCCATGTCAAGAAAAAATCCGCAGAAGCGACAGGCTTCTGCGGATTTTTTGTGTTTATTTTGTACCGATTACAGGTGGGAATCAATGAGCTCCAGTTCTCCCTCGAGAACCATCTTTCCATATCCGGCCGGAATGATGAAGTGATCTCCTTTTTTTACCGGCTCCCCGTCCAGGGCGCCCGCTCCCTCCAGAACGCTGACATTGACAAAGGGTTGGTCCCAGCAGGTCTCCCAACGGCCCCGAGCACCACCCGGTACACCGAGTAATAGGGACACGTCACCAGATGGGTCACAGTCGCATCCCCCTGACGGTTGGTTTCCCGCTCCGGCTCCTGCATGCAATGGGGCACCTGCGTCACGTCCAGGCTCTGGGCAATGTGCAAGGGGCGAGGCTTCCCGTCCGCCAGCCGGTCATAATCGTAAAACCGGTACGTCACGTCGCTGCTCTGCTGCGTCTCCAGGATCAAAGTCCCGCCCTTGATGGCGTGCAGGCAGCCCGGGTTGATTTGGAAGAAATCGCCTTTTTGAATGGGAACCTCCCGAATCAGCTCCTTCCAGCGGCGCTGCTCCACCATCCGGCGCATTTCATCCCGGGTTTTGGCATTGTGACCAATAACAATGGTCGCCCCGGATCGCAGTCCAGCACATACCAGCACTCGGTTTTGCCCCGGGCGCCGTTTTCGTGCTCTGCGGCATAATGGTCATCGGGATGCACCTGAATGCTCAAATCCTCTTTGGCGTCAATAATCTTAACCAGCAGGGGAAAGCTATCTCCCGAAACATGGCCGAACAAATCGGGGCGTTTTTCCAGAGAGAGCCCACCGTCTCTCCGGCAAACTCCGGATTTTGCAGACGGCAATCGCCGCTGGGGTGACCGCTGACGGCCCAGCATTCGCCGGTATGGTCGCTGGGCGTGTCATAGTGGAAAGCCGTTCTCAGGCGGTCGCCGCCCCAAATTTTCTCCTGAAATACCGGCTCCAGGCGCAACAGGGTTTTGCTCATAGTGCTCCTCCATTCTCCACATAGGCATCCATTGCCAATTTTACACCGCCCATGACGCCCTGGTTATCGCCCAGGCTGACCGGCACAATGTACTCATCCAGCTTGTCCATGCCCTTTCCCTGGATATAGCCGTGCATCTGCCGCCGAACCTCCTGCCGGATCAAGGGCAGCATCTGCTCCTGGTGCATCACGCCGCCGCCCACCACGATCCGCTCCGGCGACAGCGTGCAGATGTAGGTACAGATGGCCTGCCCAATGTAGTAGGCTTCCAGCTCCCACACGGCCAAGCAATCCGTGAGCTCCGCTCCTTTCCGGCCCCAGCGGCGCTCGATGGCCGGTCCGCTGGCCAGTCCCTCCAAACAATTTCCATGGTACGGGCAGATGCCCTTTGCCATGGGATCGTCCGACCTGCGGTGTACAAAATATGCCCTCCTTCGGGGTGAATCATTCCATGGTAGGGCTTACCGTCCACAATAACGCCCAGCCCTACACCGGTCCCCCACGGTGATGTACACGCTGTTTTTACCGACTTGGTACAGCCCCACACGGCCTCTCCCAAAGCAGCGGCGTTGACGTCGGTGTCGAATCCCACCGGCACGCCCAGCGCTTCCTCAAACCGGCGCACCATGGGATAATTCCGCCATTGCAGCTTGGGCGAGGAGGTGATATTGCCGTAGGTAGGGGAGCTGCGGTCCAAGTCCACCGGTCCAAAGCAGCCGATGCCTACGGCCGCCACATTCCTCTCCCGAAAGAACGCCAGAATCTCCGGCATCGTATTCTCCGGCTCCCGGGTCGGAATGCTGATTCGTTCCAGAATTTCACCCTGGGCGTTGCCAACGGCGCACACCATCTTCGTGCCGCCGGCCTCAGGGCGCCAAAATGCAGCATTTTCATCCGCTCCTTCTCTCATATTTGTGATTTTAACCTAGCACGCCGTTAAAATATCCACAATGTCAAAAAAGAAACTTTATAATATGAATTCGGCACAATAATTCCTTTTTGATACTAAATTCTTTCTCTTTTATACGCTCGCGTAGCAAGGGATCGCACCTTTTGATAGTGCAAAAAAGATATTTTTTAGTATTTATTTGGCATTTTCCAGAGATTTGCCCTTGCCTGAGCCGCCATGCAAATGTATGATATTGTCAAGAAATTGTGCAGCCGAGGAATTGAATTTTGTCAAAATTGTCGAACTTTCTGCATCTGAAAATCTATCGCCGGACCTTTTTGCTTTACCTGTCCATTGTCCTCATTTTTGTGACGGCCATGCTCGTTGTCTTCTATCACAATATGCAGTCCAACGGCATGGAAGCTTATCTCCAGGTGTCCGACACCGCTTTTACCCAGGCCGAGCGGCAGCTGAATTCCGTCACCAATGCAATCGACAATTTTTTTACGCACCTATACGCCAGCCCTTCTTTGTTAAACGATTTCTTTCACTTTTTCGGCGCTACCCCGGCGGAATATGCAGAAAGCCAACTCAACAGCGCCGGTCTGCTTTTACGAGACCTATCTCGCCAGCTGCAATAATTTAATTTCCGATACGGACTATTGCATTCGCTATATTATTTACTACAGCACTTCCAACATCATAAGCATGGAATACAGCGCGTCCGGTTACTCCCGGTACCAAATCATTGACCTGGACGCCGCCGAGGCGCTTTGTCAAAGGGATTCCTCTATACAAAGGACATCCATCAGGGCTCCAGCTATGTGGGAAAGGTTTCCTTTGTGATAGACGTCACCGGCCCGATATATCAGGCGTTTTGCACCCAGCCGGATACCACCGTTTTTCTCCTGGTTCACGATACCGTGACCACTCTAGGCAACCCAAGCCACGCCGACGCTGATTGGGAGCGGATTTTAAACACCGGCTCGAAGCAGGGCCGCATCGCGTTGCCCGGCAGTCATTCCGACAATCTTCTGTACACGGTACAAAGCTCCGACCAGTTCTCCTATTCCGTCATTTCCCTTTGTCCCGCTAAAATTTACACCGTGGATCAGCTTCACGAGCTCATCCTCCTCAGCCTGGGACTCATTTTCGTCTTTACCCTGATCACGATACTCTATGTCCGCCAGTTTTCCAACGACTCATTGTTCATTCAAAGCATTCTGCACAGTCTGATAGAGGCGCAGTCCAGCAACTTCGTCCCGGTCAAAATCGGACCGCGCAAGGACGAATTTGCAACCATCGCCACCCACCTAAACAGCCTATACCAATATCTGGACACGTTAATCCAGCAAAAATACAAATTAACCATCCGGCAACAGCGCACGGAAATGCAGATGCTCAGCACGCAGCTCAATCCCATTTTCTCTACAACACGTTGGAACGGATTCGCCTGCGGGCCCTGTCGGAAAGGCTGTCCAGCCGTGGCCGAGGCAACGGCGGACCTGGGACTTTTGTACCGCAACATTGTAAAAACCGAGCCCATCATCACGCTGGAAAAGGAGCTGCAGATTACCAAGCAGTATCTGGACCTGATGTGTTTCCTGTATCATGACCAGCTCCTGTACCACTGCGATATTCCAGACGATATCTCCGCCATCTCCACCCCCGAAAATCTGGATGCAGCCCATCGTCGAAAATTTTTTGGAATCACAATTTTCTGACGATCACTGAAGGTCTGCGCGCCTTTATCCGTGTTCGCACCATCGTTCGGGACCTGCACGGCGTCATTCCGGAGCACGCCGCCTCCCAGCCGGAGTTTGCATTCCGAACCTGCTGACCCGGTTTTACAGGTGGACTACAGCCACTTTTCCAAAATTACAAACATGAGCAGCAAATACATCGGCCGGATTTTTTTGAAAGACACCGGAATCAAGTTTTCGGAGTACCTCACCGCCTACCGCATGATCCAGGCCAGAAGACTGATCGAAAACACCCAGGAGAAAATTTCCGTCATTGCCAACATGGTGGGATACTCTCAGTTGAACAACTTTTACGTACACTTTAAGAATTACTACAACATCTCACCCAGCACCCTTCGGAACTTCAGCGCCTCCGTTCCCACGGCTGCAGCCCAGCTTCCGGAGCCGCCTTCTTCCGAACAAAATGCTCCCTCAGAGGAAGGGGGGACCTCAGCTTGCCCAGAAACTCCATCCGCCGAGCGCTCTCACTCCTGACCGCAGTTGCGCTCCTGGGCAGCGCCGGCTGCGCAACGCGCCCGCAAAACCCCGACCCGCCCGGGGAGGAGGAGCCGGTCAACCTGATTTATTACACCATCGGCGAGCCGGACGTGGATCTGGCCTTGGTGAACGAGGAACTAAACCGCATTCTACTGGACAAATACGGCTTTACCGTGGAGTACCATAAGATCGGTTGGAACGACTACACAGCCCAGCTGAACTCCCTGATCCACACCAACCAGGAATACGACATCGCCTTTGCCTGGACAGACAGCTACGTCTCCAACGCCATGGCCGGCGCCTGGTTGGACATCACCCCCTACCTGGAGGATCTGGGTGCGGACATGTACCGCGCGATCCACAGCGAGCTGTGGAAGGGCGTCACCATCGACGGTAAGATCTGGGGGATTCCCACCAACAAAGAGTTGGCTACCCCCATGCACTTCCTGTTTTCCCAGGAGCTGGTGGAAAAGTACGACATCGATATCACGCAGTATCGCAGCTTCGCCTCCCTGGAGCCTCTGCTGGAGATGATCGCGGAAACCGAGCCCACGTATATCCCGTTATTCTTCGATTCCAGCCATTTGAATATCCTCTCTCTGGGCAACTACGAGTATGTCGTATATGACTCCATTCCCCTGATGGTAAATTCTCACGACAGCAGCTGCCAGGTCGTCAATATTTTTGAAACCCAGTATGCCCAGGAAACCCTGCAGCTCCTGCACCGGTACTACGAAGCCGGGTATATCAACCAGGATGCCTCCATGCGCACCTCCTTTTCCCGGTTTCAGGGAGAAAATGTATTTTGCGTCTGTCTACCGGCGGGCCGGACGCTTCTGCCAGCTATTCCACGGATTATGGCTATCCCATCGTCGCCCAGCAGGTCTCCGACAGAATCGTCACCACCGAGTCCGCCCAGGGGGGCATTATGGTGGTCAATGCCAACACCAAGCACCCGGAAGCCTGCCTCACTTTTCTAAACGCGGTCAACACCGACCCGGAAATTCGGAACTTGTTGAATTACGGCATCGAAGGGATCCACTACACCCTGACGGAGGACGATCAGGTGCAAATCATCTCGTCGGCTTACCGGGGCGTCCCTTACACCCAGGGCAACTGGTTCATTCTGAAAACCACGGTGGGCGAGAGCCCGAACAAATGGGAGCTGTATCAGGAATTCAACGACAATACGGCAGAATCCCCCCTGCTTGGCTTTACGCCGGACTATTCCAGATATAGCGCGGAGTTTCAAGCCGTCTCTCAAGTGTATGAGAAATACTATGCCGCTCTGATGACCGGCACGGTGGATCCGGAGATCTACCTCCCCAAAATGCTGGACGAACTGGATGAAGCAGGCTTGCTGAAGCTACAACAAACCCTGCAGCTGCAAATCAACGCCTGGCTGAGAAAATCTTAAAAGACGGAGGCATGTATATGAAAAATTTTTTCCGACTGGATAACCCTGTTTTCCAATTCCTCTCCACCCTGGCAGACATGGTCCTGGTGGACGTCCTATGTATTTTATTTTGCCTGCCGTGGTCACCGCCGGCGCCTCCATCGCCGCGACCTATAAGGTCGTGCTGGACATCTCCCGGGATTCCTGCGGCGGAATTTGGAGCACATTTTTCCGGGCGTTTCGCGAGAATTTTAAGCAGGCAACCATTGTTTGGCTCATCACCCTTCTGATTGCGGCCTCTTTGATCTGCGATTTTATGCTGATTCGGTTTTTTATTCAGGGTCCCCTGTACACGGTTTTGTTTGTCATCATCTGTATTTTAGCCTGTACCGTGGCAGCCGTTCTGCTCTATCTTTATCCCCTGATGATCCGGTACCAAAACACGCTGCGGGAGCATCTGCACAACGCCATGATCTTGACCATCTATCAGTTTCCGCGGACCCTGGCCATGCTGTTTTTCCACGCGTTGCCGCTTCTCATGGCCCTGTTCTTAAGCAGCTTATTCCTGTACACCCTTCTGTTCTGGCTTGCGCTGGGCTTCTCCCTGGTTCCTATGATGGATGTATATCTGCTCAGACCGGTATTTCAAAAACTGGACGACATGGCCCATACAACGGCCTGTTAATAAAATACAATAGCTATGAAGGTGAATCATATGAATGCAATGGAACGTTACCAGCAGTGGTGCAGCAATCCCTACTTCGACGAAGCGACCCGAGCGGAGCTGAAAGCCCTGGCAGACGCGGGCAACACCGCCGAGATTCAGGACCGGTTCTATCGGGACCTGGCCTTCGGCACCGGCGGTCTTCGCGGCATCCTCGGCGCAGGCACCAACCGCATGAACTTGTATACCGTCCGCAAGGCCACCCAGGGTCTGGCAAACTTCATTTTGAAAAAGGGAACGGCTGCCAAAGGCGTAGCCATCTCCTTTGACTCCCGGCATATGTCCCCGGAGTTTGCCGAGGAAACCGCCCTGTGCCTCAACGCCAACGGCATCCCCACCTACCGCTTTGACTCCCTGCGGCCGGTTCCCATGCTGTCCTTTGCCGTCCGCACCTTGGGCTGCACCGCCGGCGTGATGATTACCGCCTCCCACAATCCCCCCGCTTACAATGGCTACAAGGTCTACTGGGACGACGGCGCTCAGGTGACCGCGCCTCTGGATCGGGAGATCCTGGACGAAGTAAACGCCGTGACCGACTACGCTACCGTAAAAACCATGACCCACGACGAGGCCGTTGCCGCCGGCCTGTATCACACCATCGGCCAAGAGCTGGACGATCGGTACATGGCCACCATCCAGGCCCTGGTGCTGGACCACGACTCCATCACCCAAGCCGCCGGTCTGAAAATCGTTTACACGCCCCTGCACGGCACCGGGAACTTGCCGGTACGGCGGGTCCTGTCCGAGCTGGGCTTCCGGAACGTGTTTGTGGTTCCGGAGCAGGAAAAACCCGACGGAGACTTCCCCACCGTCAAGAGCCCCAACCCGGAGGACAAGGCCGCCTTTACCCTGGCTCTGGGCTACGCCAAAGAGCAGGGTGCAGACCTGGTGCTCGCCACAGACCCCGACGCCGACCGGCTGGGTGTTTTTGCCCTCGACCGCGCCTCCGGCGAATACAAGCCCCTCACCGGCAACATGTCCGGCGTTCTGATTTGTGATTATCTGCTGCGCCGCCGGAAGGAGCTGGGCGTGCTGCCGGCCAACGGCGCCGTGGTCAGCACCATCGTCTCCACCAACATGGTCCGGACGGTGACCGAGGCCTTCGGCATGAAGTATATCGACGTGCTCACCGGCTTCAAGTTTATCGGCGAGCAAATGCGGCTGTTTGAGCAGAATCACACCTACGCCTTCCAGTTCGGCATGGAGGAAAGCTATGGCTGTCTGGTAGGCACCCACGCCCGGGACAAAGACGCCGTTGTGGCTGTGATGGCCCTGTGCGAAGCCGCCGCCTGGTGCTACTGCCAGGGCAAAACCCTGTGGGATCGGATGCAGGAGCTCTATCGGGAATACGGCTACTACCGGGAAGATACCGTCAATCTGACTTATCCCGGCCAGGAAGGCGCCGCCAAAATCGCCTCCATTCTGGAGTCTCTGCGGACCAACCCGCTCCAGTCTGTCGGCCCCTGCAAGGTGCTGAAGATCCGGGATTACCTGAAGCACACCGTTCTGGATCTGGCCACCGGCGCCGTCACCCCCACGGACCTGCCGGAGTCCAATGTGCTGTATTACGAGCTGGAGAACGACGCCTGGATGTGCGTCCGCCCCTCCGGCACCGAACCCAAGGTGAAATTCTACCTAGGCGTCAAAGGCAGCTCCCGGAGGATGCCGACGCCCTGCTGAAAACCCTGCAAGACAATCTGCCCTGCTGAACCCCGTAAACAAAGCCCGGCTGATCCCAAACGGATCAGCCGGGACTTTTTCATATTTTGAGACGAAGGAATTCACGAGTGAATTTTTCTATGGTGAAAAGTAAGCGTCAAACCTATCACCGACTTGCGGTAGGCTTTCCAATATGAAACAATACTCCCGTATAGTAGCGGATAGTATAAGCCATATAAAATGAGCTGCAGCACATATTTGAGCGTACAGCTCATGACGAAAGTTATCCAAGCAGAAATGGAATGCAGATTATTTCTTTTTTCCTTACAAGGGCAGGGATTCCCCTAACTCGGCCTCTTTTCGGATATTTGCTTCATTCTGCGTGTCTCCTTCCTGCTTTCTAAATTTAGAGCTTCTGCCTCTTGGTGACGTTCAGTGCATTCCCATTTTGCCTGTTCTCAGAGTAATTACATAGGAAGATGGAAAACGGTATGAAATTGATTGGGTTATAGATATACGTCAGGCCCCAGCGATGAAAGCCGGGGGACAGGAGATCGGTATACGGTACAAGTACACGGGCAAAGACGGCATCTATTCTTTGAGCGCAGCACAAATCAGACCGGAAGCAATCTGGGACGATGGTCTGCAGAGGAGAATTTCTTCCCTGCATAACTGAGTAAAGAAGGCGGTGTAGCAAAAATCTTTCTTCTTCAGATCCGCCTAATTATTTACGCCCAGAAATAAGAATTTATACCTAGTTTCCGGACGTATTTCTAATTATCGAAGTTGTCATTTTTGAGAAAATGGACTTCTGCTACAGCCCCTTCAGAGTGTCGAAAAGCCCAGTTTAAGCTGGACTTTTCGGCACTCTGACAGCAAGTCTTTTCAGACTTGCTACAATGTGTCCCTATAAACGGTAGATGTTCTGTTTTGAACAAGGAAAATGATTAAGATAATATACCAAAATCAAGTTGCTGATTGCAGAAAGAGAAGTGTGCTTTTTCACTTCCTCATCAAACAGCATAATACTATTTTGTGTTATTCATATTGTTTTGCTTGTGCGTTCCAAATAGTATGGTAGTAATCACAACGATCAACCAACTCATTATGTGTTCCCACATCAAGAACTTTGCCTGCCTTCATGACAATAATGCGATTGCATATTTTGACCAATCCCAATCTATGTGTAATAATAAAGCATATTTTTCCTTTGGCACAGGCAGAAAATGTGTGGTAGAGACTGCTTTCGTGCTCCGGATCGATAGCCGCCGTCGGCTCATCAAGGACAAGCACATCGGCGTTTCTGTAAATAGCTCTGGCGATAGCAAGCTTTTTGCCACTGTCCGCCGGACAGCTCCGCACCGCCGAACTCTCTGCCAAGCATGGAGTCCAGTGTAAGCTCTTGTTTTCCTTCCAACGGAAAGCCCGCAGTTTCCAGCGCACACAGCATCCGCTCCGGATCATCCACCTCGCTGTCGCTGATACCAACATTTTCCGCAACGGTCATTCGGTAATTGTTAAAATGCTGGAACAACTGGGAGCTTCCCCTGCGCAGGGTCATCAACTCCATAGAGCCGCCGCAGTAGATCGAACCTGAGGAGGGAGCATAAATGCCCGTCAGGAGCTTGGCCAGTGTCGTTTTTCCGCTGCCGTTTTCACCCACAACCGCAATACAATCTCCGCACCTTGCCTCGATGGAAACACCGTTCAATGCCTGGGTACCGTCCGGGTAGGCAAAGCACACATCTTGCAGGGCAAGCTCATTGATTTCCGCCTTGTGGGCCGTGGACCGTTCTTCCTCCGGCTCCGCCATGAAGCTGAAGTAATTTTTCGACAGTGCCCAGGCAACAGAGAATTCCCCGGCTTGCTGCTGTACAATCTCCTCCATCTGCTCATAGGCCTTGCGTACAGAGCCCAGAATTGCGGCAAAGGAGGCCAAGGCAATATGACCATGAATCACCAGCCACAGCAGCAGCCCGATCATACAAACATAGCCCAGCATATTCACGCAGGCCGCTGACAAATCGATACGAAAGGACTTTTTCCCCGTCTCGATGGTGTGTTGATTAAATGTATGAACAGCATCCAGATAACGCTTCCTGAAAAAGTCTCTTAAGCCATAAATGCGCGTTTCCTTTGCATACTCCCTGTCTCCCATGCAGGCCGCAAAGTATTGCTTCCGTCTGCGAAGCACAGCGGTCGTGTCCTCCAACCTGCCGTATAGCTTCCCCTTCAAAATCTGAGAAAGCAAAACCGGCAGGAAGATCAGCACCAGCATCCCCGGCAGCGCCGGATGGGCGTGATAAAGATATAAACCGTAAATGATGAAATAGGGTAGATAGGAGGATAGCAGATCCATAACCTTATAGACCACAGTCTGGACCTGAAAGGAAGCCGGATAAGCCTTTTCAACCTCATTCAGAAGCTCCGGCTTCTCGTACTCGATGGCCGCAATTTTCCCCGCCTTCCAGTTAACTCGTCCGCACAGGGCTTTGTTTGCGATATCGGTAAATATTTCCCCGTAATATCCGGCAAATCCAGTGGAAATCTCGGAAAGAAGAGAAATCATCAGCAGGCAGAACACCCAAGCGATCAATGCTGGAATCGGTAAAACTTTTAATTCTGATTCCAGTACAATTTGGAAAAATCTGCTCCAGGACGATTGGCGTCACAGCCAAAGAAATGCCATTTATGATTGACCAAAAGTATTGCAGCGAAAAAATCCAGGGTGAGGCTGAGGCCACCAGATGGATCATATGCAGCATGGTGCGAATGCGTCCCGTCTTTCTCATTGATACCACTTCTCCTGTTCTGCGTAGAGCTTGGCGTACACGCCCTGCCTGCCGATCAGCGCCTCGTGAGTTCCCTGCTCGCAGACGGTTCCGTTTTCTAACACGATGATTCGATCAACGTTTTTGATACCGCCCAAGCGATGCGTGATCAAAATGGAAATACTGGCTTGCCTGCTGTGCTCCGCAAAAAGTTGGAAGATGGAGCGTTCATGCAACGGGTCCAGCGAAGCGGTTGGCTCGTCCATGATCAAGATCGGTGCGTGCTTCAATAGCGCACGGGCAATGGCGATCCTCTGCCACTCACCGCCGGAAAAATCGATCCCGATCTCCTCCAGCCGTCCCAAATTGGTGTTCAGACCCTGCGGCATCCGATCAATTTTTCCCGCAACCCAAGGGAATCAACCAGACTATGCAGCTCAGTTTCTTCTGGCGGGACTGCACAGCCGATGGTTAGGTTTTCCCGCACACTCAGTTCATAACGTGCAAAGTCCTGGTAGATGATGGAAAACAAGGATTGCCTTGTTCGGCGATCAATTTTCCGCAACTCCGCCCCATTGATCAATATTTCTCCATCATAAGTAGTGTACAAGCCGGTCAGCAGTTTGATAACCGTGGTTTTTCCTGCACCGTTCCGGCCCACCAGGGCATAGCTGCTGCCGCTCTCCAGGCAGAAGCTGACCCGATCCAGAATTGGCTGCTCATAGCCCGGATAGCAAAAGCTTACGTTGCGAAACTCAATGCGTGATACGCAGACGCTTGCAGCTGCACGTTCTTGCGACTCCAGCTCGTCCTCCGGCAGAGCCAGAAATGCTTCAAATCCTTAGCATATTGCTGATGCTCCTCAAATTTCTCAGCTAATACAGCATAGGACCAAGTCAGCAAAGAAATAAATTGCGCCGAGGTGGTTACCACACTCACATAAGCACCCACTGTGATACTCCTGCGGGAAAGAGGTATCAGCATCAAGCCGTACAGCAACGCCGCAAGCGTTGCGATGACTGAGTTCAGAAGTTTGCTGCGGGCAGTGTCTTTCTTAACAGCCTGTTTTTCCCGCAGCCGTGCCTGCTCCTGTGCGTTGTCCCAAGCCGTCTGTACCGTGGGCGTGTAAGCATACTGCGTTCGCTCGCCCACATAATCGCGAGCGGAAAGAACCTTTCGCAGATATCTAGAAATTTTATAGTATTTGCTTGCATCTTCGTAGGCCGCCCAGCTCTCGCTACCGTTCTTTTTGCAACCGGAAGAATCATCAGGAAAGCCAATAGCACGAATAGCCCACACCAGTGGTTCAAGGCGGCAACCGCAATGGCGACAAACAGAATCCGCAGAATGCTTTCGGTCAGCACCATTAGGTTTTCAAAGGCCTCGACCATTCTGCCACTCTGCTCGTCCATCACCCGGCACATCAGCTCGTAGGCGTCTGCATCCTCCAGCACGGAGAAGCACAACCGACTTTTTTCTCCACCAGCCTTTCCTCGTGGGCTGCGGTTATCAAGGTGGAAAAACGCACATTCAGATAGGCATCCAGTAACTCCGCTGCCTTTTCCAACAGCATTACTCCCACCAGCACTCCCGCTGTTGTAAGCAGTCTGCCGGAGAAGGCGCCTGATTGCAACTCCAAAAGAGCCTCATCAACAAATACGGCCAGAAGCAACATCTTCGCAGCAGGAAGAAGGGCGCTGAAAATCCGAAGCAAGATTAGACACAGGGTGCTCCCACGGTCAGACCGGAGAGGGAAAAAGACGTACTTTATTGTGTTAGATATTATACGATTGTGCCGAACTTTCATGCACAACCTCCTGTGATCCATTTATTGGCAATATTTCTATCATAAATCATTATCCCACAAACACCTACGCAATGAAACAAGAATTTTTACACTTCTCCGCCAAGCTTTCACTCGATCTTTCCAGACCTTTTCGCAAGCTCTCTGCCGAAATGCTTCAGGTCTTCTGAAAAGCTAAAGGCAAAATGGTTTCATTTCTGCAATAAAGGGCAACCAGCGGATCCCTCTGTTACAACATACATTTCCTTTGCTATGGTTGACAGGCGCTTGTCCAATGTGCTGCACTTGAAAAAATCTCCTTTTTCTAAAAGAGCGTTGCCTGGACATTTGCTGCAATACTCTTTTGTGTCACACGCTGCGCAAAGCGAAAAGTCTTTTTCTTTAATGACAATGTGATTGAGCGAATGAACCGGGAAATCCGGCGCAGAACGAGGGTCGTGGGCGCTTTTCCCAATGGAAACTCTGCGCGGATGCTGGTCTGCGCCCGGCTGCGGCATGTTGCCGGAACCAAGTGGGGTATGAAAAAATACATGAACATAAAGCACCTGGAAGCCATGGAGCACGACCAGATCGCCGGGTAAGTAGCAGTCAGTTCCCAAAGTGTCAAGGGCAAGGCAAGCGGTGAACTGAAAACTGCACGCCGCCCTTGACACTTTGCGCCCTGACCGCTGAAAGGGAACCAAGGGCGGCTAAGCCGCCCCTGTAATAGATTTCTACCAGACCGTAAAAATAAATTTGCGCATAACTCTAGACACTACCAAAGAATCATTGAAATGCGCCGTGCATCTCCCACCGTCTAAAAGGCGGAAATACATGGCCTTTCCATCTTGCTCCCTGTTAATCAAATATTGTGGGGCGCACATTGCAATATATCGAAAAATCATATCCAGAAGATCTAACCCATGAATACGCACGCAAAGACAGACCAATCATATTACTTGAGCTGTGTAACTATACGAATCGTCTGTTGGATATTCGTATGCACCAAGCCCATCTAAAAAGCTCCTTTGAGGTCTACAACTCCATAAAGCACCTGTCGATCCCACAACGTTCTTCCGTTTGGTGTCCATCCGCCAGAGACACTTTACAATTTGATTCTTAGGACCTGTATTGTCAATCCACGTCATAGTAATCCAACAATCAACATTATCCTCTGTTGCTGTACCCGTTGTCTTCTTTGTTGTCGCTGTTACCGCATAAACCTGTCCCATTGCTTCATCTGCAGCACAAGCATTACTCAAGCATTCAATCTCGTTCACATTTCTCAAAAATTTTACCGTATAAACCACATCTAAATCTTCATCCGTACAGCCAACTTCAATTCTGTTCAAAATTTCCACACTTACATTTTCATCCACAATACCAAGCTGTGCATTCTCGATTTCTCTGAAATATCAAGGTTTGTAGCCATGATTCCCCCTGTTTCTGTCGTATCATCTAAATAGCACGCCATATTGGCATTTGCGGAGGTAGCCAAGCAAATTATCATAAGCAAAACGCAAATCTTTTTCTACCAATATCACCCACGATTTCCTAAATTTTTAATACATGCTATGTAAGCCATAATCGTACACAAGAGCAATCCCGTCACAACGCCAGTCAGTGGCGTTCCGGCAAGGATCCAGGTGAACCCTGCACCGGCTGTCGCCAGGAATAGGCATATTCCCTCCCACAGCCCCTTCTTGCGCTGTTCCACTTTCCCTATAACAGAAAGGATGCTAAGCAGAAGAGTCAAAATCGTCGCAATTCCGGAAATCAACGGCGCCAGAAAATAATGCATAGCAATGTCCACATTAAAAAACGAATACTTCTCTTCTATCATTTGTCTTTCGCCGTGTTCCAAGATATCCGAACGCTGCACGGTGTGAAACGGCAAAGCCTGAAGGACTATCACAAGAAGCAACAGGACGATAACAAGCACCTGCCACTTTTTCGATTTTTTCACAGATATTCCTCCTCCCACTCACAAGATTTATTGTGGTTTTAAACAAATCCTGCAATAAATTAGGTTTTTAGCAGACGCCGCGTAAAAAATTACTTCGCACATTGGACTCACCCTTTTTATCGAACTCCAAAATTTTATGATTTTTATCTAATTTTCATTCTAACGCAATCCCAAAATCTTATCAAGTTCTTTTTCCTTTTATAAATTACCCATTTAAAACAAAATTCTACATTCAGGCCCCCGCAAAGGACTCGCCGTACTTCCTATCTACATACCATGCCAGCCGGCTCCACTGTCTTTGCCGGATAGGAACCTTCCTGTTTTCTATGCACCCTATTTTAAAATCAGTTCCCCCGTCAGGTAGATTTGGCCGTTGTCCTCCAAAAACCACTGGATTTTACCCGGCGGCACTTGCCGTTGCATGCCGGCCCCCACTGGGACAGGGCCTCTCTGGAGATGGTCAGCGTCACCTCTCTGGTCTGCCCCGGCGTCAACGCAACCTTCTGGAAGTCACACAGGGCGCGGACGCGGAGGTCGCCACGCCCTGCAGCCGGTGAAGGTACAGCTGTGGAACCGCGCTGGCGGGCCGAGAGCCGGTGTTTGTAATCGAGATGGAGAGGGTCAGGTAGTCTACCTTTTCGGCCTCTGCGTCCTTGGGCGACTCCAGAAGCCGGTAGGAAAAAGAGGTATACGTCAGGCCGCAGCCAAAGGAATACCGGGGCCGGTCCTTGGAGTCGTAATAGGTCATGCCGCGGTAAGAGTCCTTGTAATTGTAGTAGACCGGCAGCTGTCCGGCATGATCCGGCAGGGATACCGGTAAACGGCCCGCGGGGGCGTGCCGACCAAACAGCAGCTCCGCCAAGGCCTCCCCGCCGGTGGGACCAGGGTAAAAGCAGCAAAAAATGGCGTCGGAATGGGCATCGATCGTCTCCATCCTATACGGCCGACCCTGAATCAGCACCGTCACCACAGGTTTGCCCGTCTCCTTCAGCCGGGTCAAAAGGGTCAACTGTTCTCCAGGCAGGTCCAGACAGCTGGCATCCACATTTTCTCCGCAATCCATGGTTGCCACATCCTGGACCTTGAGCGCGCCGTTGTCGTGGAATTCCCCACCGGCAAAGCGGCTGGACGTGCCGCCCAGCACGGCGACCACCACATCCGCCTCCCGAGCGGCCGTCACAGCTTCCTCGATCTGCTCCGGGTCAGAGGCAAAACCGGGGCAGCCCGGACAATAGGCAACCTGCACCGGCGTCCCCGCCGCCCATTGCTCCAGCCCCCGGCGCACAGTGATCCCGGTACCGGGCCGCAGGGGCGGGGTATAGTCCCCCAGCTGATTGTAGATCTCATCGGCGTTGGGACCCGTCACCAAAACACGCAGGGGCCTGGTTCCATCCAGGGGCAGCAAATCCCCATCGTTCTTCAGCAGAACCATACTCTCTCTGGCCAGCTCCCGGACCTGCCCATACCGCTCCGGCGTATAGCCCTGCCAGAGCGAGTTCTCCTCCACAAAGGGCGCTTCAAACAGTCCCCGGCGGAACTTCATCTCTAAAATTCGGATCACGGCCTCATCCAGGCGGGCCAGAGACACCAGGCCCCGCTGTACCGCTTCTTCCAATTTTCCAAAGGCCGTATCCCACAGCCCCATATCCACGCCGGCCTCCAAAGCCACGGCGCCGGAGCGCGTCCGGTCTCCGGTGATGGCGTCCAACTGGTCAATGGCCACTCCGTCGGACATCACAAAGCCGTCAAAGCCGTACTCCCCGCGCAAAAGGTCCGTCAGCAGCCACCGGTTGGCATGGCAATAGATCCCATCAATCTCGTTATAGGCCGCCATAAAGCCGGCCACACCGGCTTGCACACAGGCCTGCACCGGCGGCAGATGGATCTCCCGCAATTCCCTGCAGCCAATCCGGGCGGCGCTGGCGTTGACCCCGCCGGTGGTCTCGCCCTGGGCGCACAAATGCTTGGCTACCACATCCACCCCTTGGCGCTGAATGCCCCGCACAACCGCCTGGGCCATCCGACCGGCCAACACCGGGTCCTCGCCGAAGCACTCTTCACTCCGGCCCCAGCGGGGGTCCCGAAGAACATCCAGCGCAGAGACTAAGGCCAAATCCACACCCATCTGCCGGAGCTGAGCGCCCGCCACACCGGCTGCCGCCTCCAGCAGCGCAGGGGAGAAGGCGGCGCCTGCCGCCAGATTCACCGGCAGCAGATAGCCGTCCAACGCCTGGTGTCCATGGGGACACTCCGTGCTCATCAGGACGGGAATTCTCAGCCGGGAGTGCTCCAACACATACTGCTGCACCTGATTGCGGGCCTTTGGCGCTAAATCCCCATCCAATCCGGTCCGAAAATCCTTTCCCGACCACGGATCGGCGCGATACAGGCCGTACAACGTCCCCAAGCCGCTGTAGCGCTCTACCTCCTGCTTGAATTCATCCAGCAATACAACCTCACGCCCCCGGCGCTCATAAATCCCGAAGCCGTAAAGCCGCTGCGTCAACTGGCCCACCTTTTCCCGGAGCGTCATCCGGGAAAGCAGGTCCCGCGCCCGCTCTCTGGGGCTGAGCGTCTGATCTTCATATGGTAGCACCGTGTATTCCTCCCTGTCTTTCTCATGTACTCCATCCCATTGGTTCCAGTCGGATGGACTCCCACGGTTTTCTTTCATTATACAAAAAGCCGCAGAAGGGAGCAAGCCCCTTCTGCGGCTTTTGCAGAAAATTCCAAGCTTATTTCACCAAAATTGTCTGAATCTCAAAGGGTTTGGTCACAAAACAGACCTTTCCGTCCACAATGGGCAGCTCCTCCTGGATTTCCTCCAGCAGGTTGGTCAGGTACGCCTCCTTTGCGCCTTCCGGCAGCCGCACCACCGTCTTGGTCCGGGCATTTTCGCACTCATACAGCCGCAGCACAACGCCTTCTCCGTTTTCGGCCTGCTTCACCGTTTCCAGGACGACGTTTTCAGGCTCCACAGCCGCATAGGAGAAAGACTTGCCGGCATGGCCGCCCTGTACCGCATAGGCGGGCAGGTTCAGCTGATAAGCCTCCCGAACCGTACCGGCCTCTTTCCATGTGCCGGCATGGGGAACAGCGCATACGTGAAGGTATGCATCTCCACATCCGCATTGGGGTTGGGTTCTACACCGCATTTGATGAGCGTCAGACCAATGACGCCGTCGCGGACGGAGTGTCCGTACTTACAATCGTTAAGCAGGCTGACGCCGTAATGGCCCTCGGAGAAATCCATCCACTTCTGCCCGCAGCTTTCAAACCGGGCCTTGTCCCAGGAGGTATTGGTGTGCACCTTCCGGGTCACGTTGCCGAACTGAATCTCAAAGGTCGCCTCGTCGGAATGGATATCCACAGGGAATTCCGCCTTCAGCAGGTGCTGATGCTCCTTCCAATCGGCCCGGGTCTCAAAGTCGATCCGGCGGGTATCGGCATAGAAATGAATCTTTTGCCAAATGGTACTCCGGTTGCACCGGTATTCCAGCTCCAGCGTCGTGCGCACCGGTCCGTCCTCGCTCCAGCGCAGGCTGACCAAGTCGTCCACAGGCCAGGACTTCTCCGTGTAGTATACGTCGATGTCCCAGTTATCGTAGTACATGGGCTTATCTTCGTACAGGCGGAGCTGATTGGCGGTCATACCCGGCCGGATCAGTTCCCGGTCGTTGGCCTTGTCATACACAGACACCATGTGGCCGTTCCGGTCCAAAACCACAGAATAATACGGGGTCTGCAGATGATAGTCATCCTGCCGGCCAAAGGGACTGGCCGCTGCGGCATCCGCCACGGCAAAGGTCTTGTAGCCCTTGGACGGCAAATTCTCCAGATAGGCCAGGGCGCCGGCGGCGGGTGTGCTGAATGGGATAGAGCTTCCCGCTCTCATCTTGCAAGGCAGTTGCCTGCACCGCTCCCAGATTCACCACATCGTTGCGTTCAAAGCCCAGGGTGTTGAAAACCGTAACGCCCTCGCCGGCTCCTGCCAAGAGGGATAGTCTCTCTGTAATCAGCCGGCCGGCTCCGGCGGCCAGCGCGTCATACTCCTGCTTGGTGACCTCGTAAACCTCGGCAATGGAGCTGCCCGGGAGAATGTCGTGGAACTGATTGAGCAAGATGGTATCCCGCCAGAATTTCTGCAAATCTTCGGCCGGATAGGGAAGCTGCTGATCCGCCAGAACCCCCAACAGCTCCAGATCCATCATCATGAACTCGCTCTTCCGGTTGTCCCGCTTGTTCCGAGCCATCGAGGTATAGGTGCCCCGGTGGTATTCAAAATAGAATTCACCCTCCCAGGTCTCCAGCCGGGGATTGTCCTTCACCCGGGCCTCCAGCTCTTCAAAGTAGGTGCGGGCGCCGGCCTGACGGACCTTGGGAATGCCCCGAATGCCGTACTCCATCCGGCGAGAAACCTCCAGCATTTCCCGGGTGGGGCCGCCGCCGCCGTCGCCGTAGCCGTAGCAAACCAGAATGTCGTTGTTGATTTCCTTATTTTGATAGCGCTCCCAGCCGCCCATGATCGCGTCGGGGTGGAGCAAGCCGTTGTAGGTGGTAAAGAAGTTCTCCTTGGGATCCTGGCCGATGCCCAGAGTGGTAATCAAGTGCGTCAGCACCTCAGAACCGTCGATGCCCCGCCAAATAAAGGTGTCGTTGGGGATTTTGTTATACTGATTCCAGGCCAGCTTGGTGGTCATGAAATAATCTATGCCGCTCTTCTTCATGATCTGGGGCAGAGCGCCGGAGTAGCCGAACACATCCGGCAGCCAAAGGATCCGGTTGTCCCGGCCAAACTCTTCCCGGAAGAACCGTTTGCCGTAAACGAACTGGCGAACCAGGGACTCCCCGGAGGTCAGGTTGCAGTCTGCCTCCAGCCACATGCCGCCCTCCGTCTCCCAGCGGCCCTCCTGGACGCGCTGCTGGATTTGCGCATACACCTCGGGATAGCGCTGCTTCAGGAAATCATACAGCACCGGTTGGCTGGACATAAACTGATACTCCGGATACTCCTCCATCAGCTTCAGAACGGTGGCAAAGGAACGGGCAACCTTCTCCCGGGTCTGGGCAACCGTCCACCACCAAGCTACGTCGATATGGGTGTGGCCAATGCAAGTGGCAATGATGTCCTCGTGGCCTCCCATTTTACCGTACAGGTTCTCCGCAAGGTAGGCCTGCGCCGTTTCCATGGAGGCGTAAAACTCCGGAGAATAGGGCGTCCGCAAATCCAGCAGGTTGATGGTTTGATTCAAAACCGTCTGGATATCCAGTCGGGTTTTGTCGTCGGGGTCCATCCGCCCGAACGCCCACAGCGGCACCTGCAAATCGTAGTACAGGCGGTTGATGGCCTCATCCAGCACATACAGATCCACCAGGAAATTGAACTCCCGGTGCAGAGTGCCGGTGTAGGCCTGAATGTCCACCGTCAAAGTCTCCCCTGCAGGGGCCTTGGCAAATAAACGGACATCCCGATGGTTCATGTCCGCGCCCTGCACCACTTTGCCATTGATAAAAATCAGGAACTGGGGATTTTTCCCGTCATCCCACCCTCGATCTGGGTGCGAATCTTCATCCAGACAGACTTCCCGGCCATCTCTGCGGGAATGGTCACGTTGCCCCGAACCAATAATGCTCCCCCGGATGCCCTTAAAATCTCCCTGGTATCCTTCAAACTTTCCTTCAAAGTCGTCGCTGCCGTCATAGACGGAGTACCAGTGCATGTGCTTACAGTCAAAGGGCTGCCAGGGGCGGTCGCTGCGCTCCGCCTCTTCCGGGCGGAAAAACAGGCCGCGCTTGTACTGCCAATCGGGCAGCTCCCGGCTGTCCCGAACGCGCAGCGCCTTCAGCTGGTCGCAAATGACCTGAATTCGCTTATCAATAAAGTACATTGCAATCCTCCTTGGAGAAAATCTCTGCGCATAGGCCCACAGCCGGGCTTACAGGCTATTTTCCTTCACGTAATTCAGAAGCGTATCCACCGTAGTAAAGGCCAGGCCGGTAACCGTGTCGGCGCAGCCGTAATAAATGGCAATCCGGCCTGTGGCGGCGTCGGTGAGGGTCGCGCAGGGGAAGGTGACGTTGGGCACGTCGCCCACGCACTCGTACAGCTCATAGGGCGCCAGAATGTAATCCTTGGAACGGTACAGAACCTTCCAGGGCTCGTCCTTGTCCAAAAGCGCCGCGCCCATCCGGTACACAAAGCCGTTGCAGGTATTGATCACTCCATGATAGATCAGCAGCCATCCTTCATCGGTCTCAATGGGGATGGGACCGGCTCCAATCTTTGTAGACTGCCAGGCGGACTCATCGCCCTTGACTGTGCTCATGACGTGGCGATGACAGCCCCAGAATTTCAGATCCGGACTCTGGCTGATGAAAATATCGCCAAAGGGCGTATGGCCGGTGTCACTGGGCCGGCTGAGCATCAGATACATCCCGTTGACCTTTCTGGGGAACAGCACGCCGTTCCGGTTGTAGGGCAAAAAGGCATTTTCCAGCTGGTGGAAGGTTTTGAAATCCTCGGTCCAGCCGACGCCGATGGTGGGGCCGTGGTAACCGTTGCACCAGGTGACGTAGTACCGGCCGTCCATATAGCAGACGCGGGGATCGTAGCGGTATTCCCGGACGGTGACCACCGGGTCGCCTTCAAAATGGATCGGTTCATCCTGGATCTCCCAGTGAATGGCGTCCCGACTGAAGCCCACAAACAAATCCATGCTGACCGAGCGGCTGTCGCAGCGGAAAACGCCGGCAAAGCCGTCCCCAAAGGGAACCACCGCGCTGTTGAACACACTGTTCGAGCGCTTCGTTGCATGGCGGCCGATGATGGGATTCCCGCTGAAGCGCCATACGGGAAGGGGATAGCCGGCCGGTTTCTCCTCCCAAGGGATATTTTTCAGCTCATTACCAATAATTTTGCTCATAATTGCTCCTCGTATTCCAAAAAATAATGTACAGATTCATCCAGAAAGCCGCCGGTCCACACACCGGGATCCACCCGGCGAACAACATGTTCCGCGGCCGGACAACTATGCCGTTATTAGCATTTTCCCACATTCTTTCATCCTTGTCAACGGGGAAATGCAAAACTTTTGTACATTTTTCTCTTGTATCATGATGCACCGATATTCCGCCGGATTGCCGCCACCGGCAGGCGCGCGGCATCTCTTTCTCTCATGCGCTCCTGCCATTTCCGGCCGCCGCGCACCGTCCGGCAATCTTTTCTTTCCGTTTTCACCAATAAGAAACCGGGGCCTCGCGGCCCCGGCGCAGTAAGTAAATATTTTGCTGAAATTAGCCGGCCTGGGAAGCCAGGAAAGCGTCCAGCTGAGTCTGAGCTTCGGCGACAATCTCGTCAAAGCCGGAAGCACGCATCTCTTCCATCATCTGGGGAACCGTGGTCTCCGGATCCATCGCGCCGGTCAGCAGAACAGGCTTGTACTTTGCGTAAATCGCAGTGCAAGCAGACAGCTGCTCGGCGACATTGGTGGTATCAAAGGAGAAGCCCAGAGCAGGAGATACGACGGCGTTCTCATTCTGAACCCGAACCTCTTCGTTCCAGTAGTTGTAGGTCTCGGTGTCCTCCAGGGTCACGTTGAAGTAGCTACCCTGTGCATAGGCGCCCATGGGCCAGTCGTTGTTGTTCTTGTGGACTCTCTGCTCGCCATTGACATCAACATAGTCGAAGTTGTCGCCTTCCAGGCCATAATACAGAGCATCCCGCACATAGGAATCGGTGTTCACCAGCTGCAGCAGCTCCATTGCCTTTTCCTTGTTGGCGCTGGAAGCGGAAATGCAGGCCATAGAGCCCTGCACGGTGTCGTTGGAGAGAACCGTATTGCTTCCCCACTGTACCGCCTCAGCCGTGACAGCCTCACCGGTGTAGGGGCTGGCGCCCAGACCGGGACCCCAAGTCTTCACTGCGGCGTAGGGCCAGCCCTGCGCCACGGACAGCGTCTTGTAAACCGGAGCATTGTCCAGGTTGGGGGCGTCGGAGTTGATGTAACCGGCTTCGTACCACTGATGCAGGACCTTGAGGTCGTTCATCACGTCTTCCTGCTCGAAGACGGCAACCACCTTGTTGTCTCCCTTGGTGTAGGAAACGCCCAGCGCGGGCAGGCCGGAACTCATGCTGTCGTACAGATTTTCAGAAACGGCCCAGCCGTCCTTATTCATGCCGATGGGCGCGTCGCCCGTTCCCTCATAGATGGCAGCCACACCATCGGTCAGGTCGGCCAGGGTGTGCAGATCCTTGTAGTTGGGAACATACTGCTCGGCAACTTGGGTATCCCACACAAAGAAGTTGGTCAGGGAAGAGTCCTTGTAAGCGGGAACGCCATAGATCTGGCCGTTAATGCGGACGGCATCCCAGTACTCTTCCGGCATAACCGCCTTCAGATCGGGGGTGGCTTCCAGCAGGTCGGTGATATCGGCGAAAGCGCCCAGCGCCACGTCGGACTTGTAGGTGCTGAAGTTGGTGAAGATGATGTCGTAGGGCTCGTTGGTAGAAACAACCACACTGCGGCGCTGATCCCAATCGCTATAGGAAATGATTTTAACATCCAGATGGACGCCGATCTTCTCTTCCAGATACTGATCGAGATTTGCTTTCCAGGCGTCGTAGTTGGCCGGCTGAGAGTTGCCGATCAAATACCAAACCAGCGTAGGATATTCGCCGTCGGTGCCGCCGGTGGTTTCGTCGGCGGGCGTGGTGTCCCCAGTCGTCTCGGACGGAGCCGAGCTCTCGTCGGTCGAGGGGTCGTGGTGTTGGCATCGCTGTTCTGGCAGCCTGCGAACATCGCAGCAACCATCACCACGGCCAACAAAAGTGCAATGATTCTTTTCATTTTGTTACCTCCTGTTGTTGGGGTGAATTTTATTTCAGGGCTGGAAACCAGCCCTGGAATACAGAGTAAGATCTTAACCCTTGACGGCGCCCACTGTCAAGCCGGAAATGAAATATTTCTGGAAGAAGGGGTACACACAGGCGATGGGGACGGCAACCACAAACGCAATTGCCATGGTGACGCTCTCCTGGGGCATGGACGCCAGCAGGGCAGAAGAGGAAGTCAACGTTGCCGTGGGATTCTGCGTCAGGTATTTCAGGTCCGCCTGAATGGAATACAGCATCGCCTGCAGAGATTTCAGGCTGTTGCTGTCGATGTACAGCCTGGCCTGGAACCAATCGTTCCAATAACCAAAGGCCAGGAACAAGCCGACGGTCGCCAGAACCGGCTTGGAAATCGGCAGCACAATCCGGCCGAATACCGTCCACTGAGAAGCGCCGTCAATTTTGGCGGACTCAATGATGGAATCGGGAATCGTCGTCCGGAAGAAGGTTCTGGCAATGGTGACGTTAAAGGAGGACACGCACAGGGGCAGAATCAAAATCCACATGGTATCCCGCAGATGCAGCATCTGGGTATTGACCACATAGCTTGCCGCCATACCGCCGCTGAAGATCATGGGGATAAACACCACCATGGTCAAAAAAGCCGTTCAGCTTGTACTCCCGGCGGGACAGAACATAGCCCATCAGCGTAGTCAGAGCCACACCCAGAGCCGTGCCGATGACCGTGACATACACGGACACCCACAGAGCGTTCAAGATGGTGGCGCGCTGGGTCCATAAGTACTCATAAGCGGTAAAGGACACCTGATCTCCCCAGACGAAGAACTGGTAACCCTGCTGCCGGATGACGCTGTTGTCTGTAATGGAGATGACAAAAATCAGAATGATGGGCACGAAGCACATCAAAGCCAAAATTACAAACAGAATATTAAATAATACGTTCGTACCCGGCTTAATGCGGTTTAATTTCATGGCATTTTCGTTAACAGATTTACTCATGGTGCCCACCTCCTAAATCAACGCGCTGGAGCGGTCCACTTTCCGGACAATTCCGTTGGCAACCAGAATTGTCACGCAGCCCACCGCCGACTGGAAAAGAGAAGCAGCCGTGGTCTGGCCCATTGAGGTAGCGGGGCTTTGCAGCATCTTGAAGATCTGCACATCAAAGGTTGTCACCACGCCGTCCAGGGGAAGTTGGCGCCCTGGGTGACCTGATAGAACAGGCCGAAGTCTGTGGAGAAAATACGTCCCACGCTGAGAATGAACATCATAATGATAATGGGGCGCAAAGAGGGCAAGGTCACATACCGGGCCTGCTGGAACTTGGTCGCGCCGTCCAACACCGCCGCCTCATAAAGCGTCTGATCAATGCCCGTAATGGAGGCCAAATAAACCACCATATTGTAGCCAATCGTCTTCCAGAAGTTCAGGAAGATCAGGATAAACGGCCAATATTTCGACTCCATGTACCAGTTGACCGTATCCGCGCCGAACCAAGACAGCACCTGGTTCAGAAGGCCGATCTTATTGTTCAGGAACGCCAGCACGAAGTAGCTGATCACAACCCAGGACATGAAGTGGGGCATGAACATCAGCGTCTGATAGCCTTTTGGACAGCCGCTTGCTGTAAATATTGCTGATCAGAATGGCCAAGGTGACCGGCAGAACAACGCCCATCACGATGAAGACGAAGTTGTATCCCAAGGTGTTCCGCAGCAGCAGCGGGAATTCTTTCAAGCCAAAGAAATACTCAAAGTTCTTAAATCCAAGCCAGTCACTTTGAATGACGCTTTGCAGGAATCCCTGACCCTGGGCGATCCGGTAATCCTTAAACGCCAGGATGACGCCGAACATCGGCAGGAAGCAAAACAGAATATACCATACCGTGGTTGGCAAAGCCAAAATGGATAATTCCGTGTCGTCCCGGGTCCAGCGGCCGTGCTTTCGCCGTTTCTGTTTGGGTGGGGCAGATTGAGCAGTCGCTCGCAAATCTCGCATGTTCTTCATTCCTTCCTTTTTGAAATATCGCTTTTCGGCTTGTCGTTTTGCACAAAAACGATTCCCTTTTCACGAAATATTATAGCTTCTTACAGTTCCGCAGGGAAGTATCAAAACGTTATTTTGTAATACACAAAGGCTACTTTTTTTAAAAACGGCCTCTTTCCGGTACCATTTTCTCTTGTATTTTTGGCGGCTTTTTTCATGCCGACGGAAATTTCGCCTGAAATTCGCCCCACCCCGTTTCCCCCAATAGCCAAAATCCCGGAAAATTCAGCAAAAATCTCCAGCAAATTTGACAAAACCCCCGGTTCATCCCAGCGGATTTTTGTCCGGTTCAGAAATACACCGCCCGCTCACGCAAGCAAGGGCGTGTCCATCAGCCGGACCGAGGGCTGATCGCAATGTTCCAATTCCAACACCACAATCTCATTGGGCGCATCCGTCTTCAGCAGCGCGCCGGGCAGGTACAACGTCCTTTGGGGGCCAATTCGCCAGAAACGGCCCAGGTGGAAACCGTTGACATAAACCATCCCTTTGGTAAAATGGGACAGCTCCACAAAGCACTCCGCCTGGGTAGGCGCCTGGAAATACCCCCGGAAAAACAGGGGATACCGGCAAGCGCCCGCCTCATAAACAACCCCCTCCGGGCGCTCCAAGGGCAACGTCGTCACGGTAAAGTCCATGAGGTTCTGCAGGCCCAAACGCAAGCCGGATATGCCCTTGCGGTCCTCCAAATGCGTCCCGTAATTGACCCGCCCCATGGCCTCCACCAGCACCTGCACCCTGGTACCGGCCGGGCTGGCAGGGAAAGGGATCTGATTCTTGGGCCGGAGCTGCTCCAAAAGCCCCCGGGGCTTCACCGGGTCCACAGTCCCTAAGAGCTGCCCATCCCGGTAAACGTAAGCCCGGTCCCGGAGATTTTCCAGGGTCAGTACGCCCGCCTCATAATCCCCCGGCAGGTCGGTCTGGTAATGAATCAATCCAAAATTTTGCCCGTAATACTCCATGCTCTCCGGCATGGGACTCCGATGGACCGTCCCCAGAGCCTGCAAATTTTTCAGCAGCTCCGCCTGCTCCGTCAGCTGCACCTGCCCCAGATTTTGCCGCTCCGGCCGGGGCGGCAACGGCGGCGGCGCCATACCCTGCCGGCGGCACAGCAGCTCCCGCACAGCAAAGTACTGCGGCGTATAGTCGCCGTACTCATTTAAGGGCGCGTCATAGTCATAGCTGGTTACTGTGGGGTTATACCGGATGTGTTGATTGGCCCCGGCGGTAAAGCCGAAGTTGGTCCCGCCGTGAAACATGTACATGCTGAAGCTGGCGTCCTGGTCCAAGAGAAGCGTCAGCTCCCGGAGCAGGGACGCCGGGTCTCGGGTGTGATGCTTCTCCCCCCAATGATCAAACCAGCCGCACCAGAACTCCGTGCACATCTTAGGCCCCCGCCCGGGCAACGACTCCAGCGCCTGAAAGGCCTTGTCCGCCCCGCTGCCGAAGTTTACCGTGGGCAGCACGTCCTCCACCGTTCCGCCGCTCAGCATCCCCGCCGTGGCGCCGTCCGAGGTGAACAGCAGCACGTCTATGCCGCAGCTTCGAATCAAATCCCGAATCTGCCGCAAATAGCTTTTGTCATTGCCGTAGCTGCCGTATTCGTTTTCCACCTGCACCGCCAGAAGGTTCCCGCCCCGGGTACACTGCAGCGGAAGCAGCTTCGGCAGGAGCACCCGGAAAAAGTCGGCCACGTGTGCCACAAACCGGGGATCGCTGCACCTAAGGCGCATATTCCGGTCCCGCAAAAGCCAGGCCGGTAATCCGCCAAAATCCCACTCGCCGCAGATGTACGGCCCCGGACGCACCAAAGCATAGAGCCCCACCCTTTGCGCCGTCTCCAAAAAGGAAACCAAATCCAGCCGCCCGGAAAAGTCGAACTCCCCCTTGCGGGGCTCGTGGAGGTTCCAGCAGACGTAGGTCTCCACCGTGTTAAAGCCCGCAGCCTTCAGCTTTCGGAGCCGGTCCTCCCAGTATTCCGGCAAAATCCGGAAATAGTGCATGGCGCCGGAGTAAATGTGAAATTCCTTTCCGTCCAAGAGAAAGGCATCTTCCCGATAAGTCAGCATGGCGTGCCCCCTTTCTATGTTTCAGGCCTGTCCGCCTGTTTCTTTCATTATAACACAGGAGAAGCTATATGTGGTACGAAAAATGGCGCCTGGCCGGATAAAATCCAAATCCGGCCCGGAATCGTCTCCGGATTTCCCTCACCGCTCCGGAATCGGAGAAATTTCCCCAGAAACGGACGCTCCAGCCCTTTAAATTTCCAAGTATCCCCGAATGACATCTAAAAAAGCTTCCCCGTATCGGGCCGCCTTCACCGCGCCCACACCGGAAACCTCCAGGAGCTCCTCCATGGTCGTGGGGAGCTTGGCCGCCATGTCCGTCAAGGCGGCATTGGTACATATGATATAGGCCGGGACATGCTCGGCCTGGGCCAGGCGGGTGCGCAGCGCCTTCAGCTCTCCCACCAGGGGACCCACCGGTTCCTTCGCCTGCTCCGTGGGAACCGGCGGCGCCTGCTGCGCCGGAGCCGGGAACGAGGCAAGAACTCGCTCCCCCTGGAACAAGACCTGCCTGGCCTTTTCCGTCAAATGCACCACAGGAAACTCCGTTTTCGTCACAAGCAGATACGCCTGCTCCACCAAGCAATCCACATAAGCCTGCACCTGTTCCCGGGGCACCTCCCGAAGGATTCCATAGGTGGGCAGCGTATCCAGGCGCAGATTCAAAACCCGCTGGCTTCGGCTGCCCCGCAGCATGTGAATCACCTGGGTGACCCCCAGCCCATAGGGGTACATCCGTTCCACCCGGGCCACACCGGACAGGATCTTCTGGGCCTCCAGGGTGATATCCCGCTGTATAAAATCCCCCCGGCAGCTGCTGCAATGACCGCAGGGCTCCGGCAAGCTCTCTCCAAAATAGTCCAACAGATACTTCCGGAGGCAGCCGGTGGTCTTACAGTAGCCGACCATCTGGTCCAGCCGCTCCAAATCCCGGCTCTGCAGGCGGGCCCGGTCCGCCTGGGGCAGCTCTTCATTTTCCGGCGCGTTTAATATCAGAAATTTCGCCGTCTGTACATCTTTCGGTCCGTAGAGCAGGATGCATTCCGCCGGTCCTCCGTCCCGCCCGGCGCGGCCGGCTTCCTGATAGTAGCTTTCCAGGTTTTTGGGCATGTTGTAGTGCACCACATAGCTCACATTCGATTTGTCAATTCCCATGCCGAAGGCATTGGTGGCCACCATCACACGAACCCGGTCATAGACAAAGTCCTCTTGGTTTTCCTGCCGCTCCTGATCCGGCAAGCCCGCATGGTACCGGGTGGCGGAAAACCCCTGAGACTGCAAACTCCGGCACACCGTCTCCACATTTTTCCGGGTGGCACAGTAGACAATTCCGCTTTTTTCCGCCTGTCCCCGGATAAATTCCAGCAGCCAAGCGTCTTTATCCCGGGGGCGTACCACGCCGAAGTATAAATTGGGCCGGTCAAAGCCGGTGGTAACCACCTTGGGGTCCCGAAGCCCCAGCATTTGGATGATGTCTTTCTTAACCTCGGCCGTTGCCGTAGCGGTAAACGCGCTCAATACCGGCCTGGCAGGCAGCTGCTCCAAAAATTCCGGGATTTTCAAATAACTGGGCCGGAAATCCTGCCCCCATTGAGAGACGCAGTGGGCCTCATCCACCGCCACCAGGGCGATGGGGGTATGGGACACGGCAGCCAGAAAGCCGGGAACCAGCAGCCGCTCCGGTGCTACATATACGAGCCGGTAGGTCCCCGCCCGAATCCCCTGGAGCACCTGCCGGTATGCCTCCAAATCCAGAGAGGAATTTAGGTAAGCTGCCGGAATCCCCGCCTGATTTAGGGCCGCCACCTGATCGGCCATGAGAGAGATCAGCGGCGAGATCACCAGGGTCATGCCGTTCATGGAAAGCGCCGGAATCTGGTAACACATGGATTTCCCGGCGCCGGTGGGCATCACGCCCAAAACATCCCGGCCAGAGAGTACGCTGTCGATCAGCGCCTCCTGCCCGGGCCGAAAAGCACTATGGCCAAAGTAACGTTTTAACAATTCCCTGGGGTTCAATCCCACCACTCCTCGCAGAAGCGCCGCATCCTGGCTGTCATTTTGTCGTATCATACCATATTTCGAGCCGCAACGCCAGAGCTTTTCCTTCCCCATGTCACCTCGTCGCCCAGAATTCTGAAAGCGGACAGCCCCGGCCGCCGCGCCCTTGACAAACCCACCGCACCGCTACTATACTTTCTGGTAGATCAGAAAAGGAGTTTGAAACTATGTGGTTTGACGAAGCAGTGGTATATCAGATCTACCCCTTGGGCCTGTGCGGCGCCCCCCGGGAAAATGACGGAACGCAGGCCCATCGCATTCTGAAAATTCTGGATTGGGCGGCGCATATCAAAGCCACCGGCGCCGACACCGTATTGTTCAATCCCCTGCTGGAAAGCGACCGGCATGGGTACGACACCCGGGATTACAACGCCATCGACTGCCGGCTGGGCACCTGGGAGGATTTTCGCCAGGTCTGCCGGGCCCTGCACGAGGTGGGCCTCCGGGTGATGCTGGACGGCGTGTTCCATCATGTGGGCCGCGGCTTCTGGGCTTTCCGGGACGTTCAGGAGAAGAAATGGGACAGCCCTTACAAGGACTGGTTTCATATCAACTTCGACGGCAACTCCGGCTACCAGGACGGCTTCTGGTACGAGGGTTGGGAAGGGCACTATGAGCTGGTAAAGCTGAACCTCTGGAATCCGGCGGTGGTACAACATCAATTCGACGCCATTTCCCGGTGGATTCAGGACTTTGACATAGACGGGCTGCGATTGGATGTGGCCTATTGCCTGCCGGAAGCCTACCTGAAGCAGCTCCGCAGCCTGACCGGCAGGCTGAAGCCGGATTTTGTGCTCCTGGGCGAAGTGCTTCACGGAGATTACAACCGGTGGATGAATCCGGAAATGTGCCACAGCGTCACCAATTATGAATGCTACAAGGGCCTGCATTCCAGCCTCAATTCCATGAATCTGTTTGAAATCGGCCACAGCCTGGCCCGCCAATTTGGTCCGGAGCCCTGGACCTTATACAAGGGGCAGCACCTGCTGAATTTCTTGGACAACCACGATGTGGAGCGCATTGCCAGCATACTCCGGGACCCCAGCCATCTACCGGTGGCATACGGCCTTCTATTCGCGATGCCCGGCGTCCCTGCGGTGTATTATGGAAGCGAATGGGGAATCTTGGGACGGAAGGCCGACGGAGACGACGCCCTCCGCCCGGCCCTGGACCATCCGGAGTCCAACCGCCTCACAACCTGGATCTCCCGCCTGGCCCAGGCCCGGCGAAACAGCCCCGCCCTGTGCCACGGCTCTTACCGGAACGTGCATCTCACCAACCGGCAGATCATCTTCGAGCGGGCCGTGCCGGGGGAACGCGTGTTGGTGGCAATCAACGCCGACAGCGCCCCCTACACCGCACACTTCGACGCCGGCTCCGGCCTGGCGGAAGATCTCATCACCGGCGCCACGCACGACTTCGGCGGCGGCAGTCTCCTGCCACCCTACAGCGTATCCTATTGGCGCACCGAGCGCTGACGCAGCAGATAAAAAGAGACGGCAGAACAGAGCAATGAACCGCGCTCTGTCCTGCCGTCTAGTTTCTTTTTTACCGCTTCGCTCGGCGCTGGAAGAACTTCACCAGTTCCACCAACGGCAGCATAATGATGGCCAGGCCCAACGCCACCGCGTACTCCGACAGGTTGATGGGCGTAAAGCCAAAGGCATTGGCCAAGAAGGGCACTTCAATGACCAGAGTCGTCAGCAGCAGCGACGCCAGGGCTGCCAGATTTAACGTTTTGTTCTGGCCGCCCAGGGTAAAGATGCTGTTTCTTTGACTCCGCATGTTCAGGCTGTGCACGATCTCCGCCATGGAAAGCGTCAGAAACGCCATGGTCATGCCGTCGGGAGAGTTGGCAATCTCCCAGACGCCGGATTCCATAAAATGACCTACAAAATAAGAGACCAAAGTCAGAATCGACACCACCAAGCCCTGGTAGGCCACATCAAATCCTAACCCGCCGGCAAAAATACCGGCCTTCGCATCCCGGGGCTTGCGGCGCATGATATCCGGCTCCGCCTTCTCCATGCCCAGGGCCAGGGCAGGGAAGCAGTCGGTAATCAGGTTGATCCACAGAAGATGCACCGGCTGCAGAATGGTAAAGCCCATCAACGTGGCGACAAAAATGCTGATTACCTCGCTCATATTGGAGCCCAGGAGGAACTGGATGGCCTTCCGAATGTTGTCATAGATCCGCCGGCCTTCCTCCACCGCGCCTACAATCGTGGCAAAGTTGTCGTCGGCCAATACCATATCCGCCACGTTCTTGGTTACGTCGGTTCCGGTGATGCCCATCCCCACGCCGATGTCTGCCGTCTTAATGGAAGGCGCGTCGTTGACCCCGTCGCCCGTCATGGCGGTGACACAGCCGGCATTTTGCCATGCCTTGACAATGCGGGTCTTGTGTTCCGGCTGCACCCGGGCGTAGACGGAGATATTCCGGAATTCCCGCTCAAACTCCCCCTCGCTCATGTCGTCCAGCTGAGAGCCTGTGATGGCGCGGTAGCCGCCGTCTAAAATCCCCAGTTCTTTGGCAATGGCCACTGCCGTGTCGATGTGATCGCCTGTGATCATGATGGGACGGATGCCGGCGCTCCGGCACTGAACAATGGCGTCTCGGACCTCAGGACGCACCGGATCGATCATACCGGCCAGGCCTAAGAACGTCAAATCCTGCTCCAAATTGTCGGGACTCGTATCGTCTGGGAGCTGATCCCACACCCGGCACGCAGCACACAGCACCCGGAGCGCCCGGTCCGCCATGGCCTTATTGGCCGCCAAAATTTCCCGGCGGCGCTCCTCGGTGAGCTTCACCCGGCGTCCCTGTTCCTCCACCCAGGCACAGCGCTTGAGCACCTCGTCCGGGGCGCCCTTGGTGAACTGAAGGATCTTCTCACCGGCCTGGTGGAGCGTGGACATCATCTTCCGCCCGGAGTCGAAGGGCGCTTCGCCCACACGGGGCGCATCGTGTTCCATGCGGTTTTTATCCAGACCCTCCTTGGACGCCCAAGCCACCAGCGCCGCCTCTGTGGGCTCGCCCTGAGCCTGGCCGTCCGGGCTCAGCTTGGCGTCGGAGCACAGCGCCATCGCCCGGGCCGTCTGCTCCAGATTTCCAAAATGGTCTACCACCGTCATCTTATTCTGCGTCAGTGTACCGGTCTTATCGGAGCAAATAATCTGGGCGCAGCCCAGGGTTTCCACTGCAGTGAGCCGCCGAATGATGGCGTTGCGCTTGGACATGTTGGTCACGCCAATGGACAAGACTACTGTAACCACAGCAGCCAGCCCCTCCGGAATGGCCGCCACTGCCAGAGAAACCGCCACCATAAAGGAGTCCACCACCACATCGGCAGTAAAAGACCCGGCGCGAAGAAGCTGTACGCCAAAAATTACGGCGCAAATTCCCAGAACCAACCAGGTCAGGATTTTGGAAAGCTGACTCAGCTTCCGCTGCAGGGGCGTCTGTCCCTCCTGCGCTTCGGCCAGGGCTCCGGCGATCTTTCCCATTTCCGTATCCATGCCCGTGGCCGTGATGACGGCGGAGCCGCGTCCATAGACCACTGTGGATCCCATATAGACCATGTTTTTCCGGTCGCCCAAGGGCACATCTTTTCCGCCCTCCCGGAGCTGGATGATGTCAATGAATTTATTGACCGGAACCGATTCTCCAGTGAGCGCCGCCTCTTCTATTTTTAAACTGGCGCTCTCTAAAATTCGTCCGTCGGCCGGCACGGCGTCGCCGGCCTCCAAAAGCACCACGTCGCCTACCACCAGGTCCTCGCTGCGGACTGTCATCATCTGACCATCCCGCAGAACCTTTGAGGTGGCAGCCGCCATTTCCTGCAACGCCTCGATGGCTTTCTCGGCCTTATTCTCCTGATAGACGCCCAGGATGGCGTTGACCACCACCACAAAGAGAATGATGATCACATCGGTGAAGCTCTCGTTCTCATAAACGGCCAACGCCCCGCTGATGGCGGCGGCAACCAGTAAAATGAGAATCATAGGGTCCACCATTTGCATGAAGAACCGTTTCAGCAAGCTGTCCTTTTTGGGCTGCGCCAGCTTGTTTTTTCCGTTCTTCTCCAATCTGGACCGGGCTTCCGCCTGAGTCAGGCCCTGACGCCCGGAGGAAACCGCCTGTAAAGCGGCCTCCATGGATTCGTCATAAAAACGCTGCATACTGTCTTCCTTTCCACTTGTTTTTCTATGAGTTAGTTTGAAACAAAAAACGAGACCCATGCACAGTTTTTGCTGCACATGAGTCTCGTTGATTCCTGCCAAGCCAGGCACATAACACGCCAGGTATGTTGACTTGACACGCTTGCAAGCAAGCGCAACTACTCCCTCATGGGACGCCCAAAACGGGCTATCTTCTCACCGGGTTTATGATATCAAATTTTTCCTCGGCACGCAAGAGAAATTCGCCTGGTTTGGGACACTTTTTGTTTTTGTTACCGGACAAGCTGATTAGACTCCGTAGAAAAGCCAGATGTACAGGTAAGCGGGAATGATGGCCGCCAGCGTAAACGGAACGCCAATGCGCATGAAGTCCCGATTTTGAACTTCATAGCCCGCCTTGCGCAAAATACCGATTCCTGTGATGTTGGCCGAAGCGCCGATGGGCGTCAAATTCCCGCCCAAGGTCGCGCCGGACAGAAGACCGAAGTATAAAACCGTGGGGTCGATTCCCATGTCCAGGGCGATTTTCTGCACCACGGGCAGCATGGTCGCCACATAGGGAATGTTGTCGATAAACGCGGAAAACAGGACGCTCGCCCAGACAATCACCGTGTAAATCACAAAAACATTGCTGCCGCCTACCTTGGCAATGAGAGAGGCCAGCTGATCGATGACCCCTGCTCCGTAATGCCGCCGATGACCAAAAACAGGCCCAGGAGCAGCAAAATGGTATCCAAATCAATCTCCCGCAAGGGCTTGACCACCGCCTTCAGGCTCTTCTGCGTGGCGGCTGTGTAGAGCAAACCGACGGCCAGCAGGCTCATACAAATGATTCCATTGATGGTCTCCGGCATATTGGGGAGGAAAGAGGCCAGAATCAACAGAACAATGGTTCCCAGCAGCAATATGGTCGGCACATAATTGGTCACCGGCGTCAGCTGCGGCTCCGGAATGGGCGCTTTTTCTTTCCGGAACATCAGCAAAAGAATCGCCGCAGACACCAGCGCGCCCAGCTCTACCGCAAAAACATGCTCGGCTTTCCCAGATAAACGAAGAAATCCAGGAAATTCATCCCAGCGTAGCCGCCCAGCAAGATGGCCGTGGTGTCGCCCACCAGCGTCGCCGCTCCCTGCAAATTCGAGGAAACCGCAATGGCAATGATCATGGGAACCGGGTTGATTTTCAGGCGCTTGGAAATGGCCATCGCCACAGGCGCCACCATCAACACCGTCGCCACATTATCCACAAAGGCGGAGATGAGTCCGGCAAACAGCGCCAGAGCCACCACAGCCCATTTTACATTCGGCACATGGGACAGCAGGATATCCGCCATGCGCGCCGGCATTTGCGAGTCGATAAACAATGAGACAATGCCCATGGTTCCGGCAATCATCATCAAAACATTGAAGTTTATGTATGAAACAGCCCCCGTTACCGGCAGCATCCCGGTCAGCAGGAAAATTGCCGCCGAGCCCAAAGCGACATATCTGCGGTACTTGGGCAGGCATAGCATAAGAATATACGTCAGAGCAAACAAACCAATGGCTAGGGGCATGTTTTTCAAATCAATTCCTCCCATGTCACGGCCGGAAGCCGGAGATTACAGCACCCATCATTATATAGGCACGTCCCTCAATTTACAAGGGAAAATTGACTTTTTTCACACCGTTCCGGAAGCCCGCCTTCCCTTCGGTCTTTTCCGCCGGGGCAAAAAACATAGATGCCCGACAACGTTTCTGGGGGAAGGCCGGAGGCCTTCCCCATTGTAAAGCCATCTGTCTATGAAACTATTATCCGGTTGTTTTCTGAGTCCAGCGACAGAGAAACGCCCTCATTGGTACAAGACAGCCGGTTCAAGTCACCGGACGTCAGACGATAGCCCTCTGCCCCCACTGCCACAACTGCGCCGGCCTCCGGCAGGGTTTGATAGGTCACCTTGACCGCGCCGGTGAGGGCATCTGCAATCTGCAGGCAAGCGGCATCCTCGACGCCGGCCCAACAGAAGGGCGCATCGGACAGATCCATACGCTCTCCGCCGGGCTTCAGAACAGGCGCCATCCCCCTCCCGGCTGACGTTCCGGCAGAGGAAAAACCGTTCTGCCCGGGATCGTAAGCACAGGTATTGCCGGAATAGACGCCGCCTGCAACTGTAAGGCCGGTCGCCTGGTTGGTATAAAACACCGTACCCACAGCCGTGGCCGACGTCCCCAGTAGGGCATTATCCCGGAAAGTTCCGCCGTAAATGGAAACCTCCACGCCTGCCACTGTGGTATAAATCACAGCGCCGCCGCCGCTGGCCAGGGTGTTGCCGGCAAACAGGCCGTCATAAATATTCAGCTTCGCGGCGCCTAATAAATAGAAGCACCGGGTTTCATTTCCGACAATTTCTCCTCCGTAGATGTTGACCGTCGGCGTGTGATCCACGCCGGTGGAAGCCGCATACATCCCGGTGGCATAGATAGCGCCATCCTGGTTGACCCCGGTAATCTGGGCGCCGTCATACATATTCAGCGTCCCGCCGTAGACGTATACCGCCTCGTCATTGCTGTCCTGCAATACCGTGTCGCTCTTCAGATTCAAAACCGAAGGACCCTCGCCGTCGCCCTCCTGGGGGTCGGGCGTTTGCACCCGGAACAAGCTGACTTTACCGCCCGTCGTATTATAGTAACGGTTTCCGTCGATTATAATATCTTCCAGCGTCAGCGTGGCGCCGGAGACGTACGCCAGATAGCCCCTTAGACGCACCGTCTGCCTGTACGTATGCGTTGGGAATGCCCTTCAGGGACCAGGTCTCATCCCGCGTAACCCGCAGGACGGTCGGCGTCCCGGTGGCCGTCCCCGCCACCACCGTAATTACATTGTCCCCGATCTCCGATTGGTTGGCCGTCAGCAATTCTTTTGCCCGTGCAAATGTGGCCACCGCCGTGTCCCGGGTCAAGCCGTCGTTGGCATCGTCGCCTGTTCCGGACAGGTAGATGCGGGCGCCTACAACCTGGGTCGGACCAATGTAAATTTGGTTATGCTCTGTGTCCAGTGTCAGCTGATAATGAGAATCCATCTCCTCGGACAGCTGGATTTGGGCCAGGTCCGTCTCGGTCAATGCGTAGTCCGCGCCTTCCAGCAGCACATCCTCATATACGATGGCCTCACAGCGCAGCTGGAGCGGCTTTGTCAAGGCATACGACAGCTTGACCGGCAGCCGGTTCTTTCCATTCTGAAGCCAAATGCTCCCGTGCAGTACATCCTCCCGGCCCAAAATCAAGTCTGTATAGTTGCAAACGGCTATATCTCCACCATAGGAGCCGGTGATGGTATTGTTAGAAATCGTACCGCCCAGCAGCGCGACCCGGTTGACTTGGGAGGTCGCGCTCTCCGCCACGCCCTTGCTCATTATGGCGCCGGCACAGACGCCGGTGTTGTCGTAAATCTCGCCGCCGTTCATAATCATGTTTGCGCGGTCATTCATATAAATCGCGCCGCTTCCCACGGTGGTGTCGGGATTTTCCACCCGATTGCCGTAAATCTTGCCGCCATTCATGGTCATCACGGTACTTCCGGTTTTGGAGTTGCCCATCAGCAGGAACGCGCCGGCAGGGGTACTGCTGCCGATGGCTGTGGCCTTTCCGGTCGCTGTATTATGATAGATTTCCCCGCCGTTCATCACAATCACCGAGCTGCCGGAGGAGGTACATCCAAAGGCGCCCGCTTTCCCGCCCACATTGTCATGAATCCGGGCGCCTTCATTGATCGTCAAATGCGCTCCGTTCAAGTAGCCCACCGCGCTGGACGACGTGCTCTTGGTAACGGTATGGCAAAGCTCCGCGCCCTCATTTAAGGTCAGGTACCCATCCGTACAGTTGAAAACCATATAACTGACAAAGTCCTCGCCTGCCTCATTCGCCCAATACCGGCAGCCGCCGTCGATCGTCACATTCTGCAAGGTCAGGTTCCCGGTTGCGCTGACCCAAAACAGGTAGCTGCTGGCATAGCTCTCATCCCGAAGGACCTTTGCATCGGGGTACTCGGAAAGATCCCACACCTGAGTATCGTGTACCGTGACCATCCCGGTGATCCGAATTTCCTTGTGGGCCGCCCCGGCCAGCAGCTCCTTCGCCCTGGCAAAGGTCGCTACCGCATCCGAGGGCGTCATCCCGCTGTTGTCGTCATGGCCGGCCTGGCCGTTGAGGTATACATATTCCAGCTTGGCTTCGACCCAACCGGCATACAAGGTCGTATCCTGCCGAATCTGGGTGCTGGAACGTTGGAAGGGCTGGGTGCAAGCCTCATCGAGAAACCATCCGTTGAAAACATAGCCGTCTTTTTCCGGGTTCTTGGGATTGGTCACATAACGGTTGTATTCTACCTGCGTGCTGTAATACACCGCGCCGTCCACAATATACGTCACCGTATACGTGTTAATCTGCCACTGCCCGTAAAGGGTCAGGTGATCCCGGACCGGGGTAGCAAAATCATAGGCCGCCGTGTACTCCGGATCCAGGTACCAGGCATCCACATGGTAACCCGTCCGGTTCACCGCCGGCATCACCGCCGGCTGCCCCCAGGTAACCGCCTGAGGCGTATCCACATAGAGATTCTGGTAGTTGGGAGAGATCACAAAGTCCACGTATACGGTGCGGTAGCGGACCGTGTAGTTCACCGTCACATCTTCATCAAAATCCGACAAGAGAAACACGTTTCCCGCCCGGCTCAGCTTTCCGGAAGAGGCAGTCGCCGTATCCAGCTCAAAGCCGTCTTCCCACTGTCCATAAATGCCGAATTCCACATACGGCTCCGACGTGGAAACCTCAATTTCAGTCACCTTTTCCCCCCGGTACTTGACATAGCCGTTCTCTCCTACAAACGCAATCTTCACCCGCTTTCCCGGCTCCGTCGGTTCCGGTTCTGTGGGTTCCGGCTCTGTGGGTGGGGGAGCGGTAGGCTCCGGCTCCGTCGGCTCGGGAACTGTGGGATCCGGTCCCGTAGGCGCAGTCGGCTCCGGAGTGGCAAGCCCCGTTACATCCAGGAAAACGCTCAGCACCTTGGCCGCTTCCGCCCGGGTGATGGCGCGCAGCGGCCGGAAGCTGCCGTCGGGATACCCGGCCAAGATCCCCACCCGGCTGCAAAGCTCCACCGCTTCCTTGGCATAGGCGTGCATTGCATCCCGGTCGGTAAAGGCAATCGTCTCCTGCCGCATCTGCCATGTAACGCCCATGACTTCCCCATAGCGCACCAGGAACGTCGCCGCCTGTTCCCGGGTCACCGGGTCATCCGTTCCAAAGGTCCCGTCCGGATACCCCGTCACAATCTGCTTTTCCGCCGCCCAATTCACCGCACCGGTAAAATACCGGCCGGCGGGTACGTCGGGAAATACGGAAGGCTCCTCCGGATACAACGCCTGGCCGCTCATTCTGGCCAAAACCGTGACAAACATGGCCCGGGTCATGGTGCCGTTGGGGGAAAAACGATGGACATCGACGCCTTCCATCCATCCTTGCTCCGTCATGTCTTCGATGTAAGGATAGGCCCAATTGTCTTCCGGCACATCTGCATAGCTGCCTGCTGCAAGCGCACCGGGGCACAGTCCCAAAATGAGGCCAAGCACCAACGCCAAAGACAACAATCGTGTTCGCAGTTTCATTCCCGTTTTCATTCCTTTCTGACTGAATCTCCCGCAGGAAATTCCTCAATCAATTGTTTCATGGCCCCTCGTTTTCCGGCAGGAAAGCAGAACGCATTCCGCCGCGCGGTCCGCTCACCCCATGTTTTGATAGTTCACCAGAACCTGCGCCACCTGGGCCCGGGTTGCGGTGTTGCCGGGAGACAGCGTTCCGGCCGCGACGCCTTGCATGATTTGGTTCTCCACCGCCCAGATCATGGCTTCCTCGGCCCATCCGGCAACCTGGTCACCGTCCCGATAGCCGGACAAGCCTTCCGAATTCACAGGACCTGCTTCGTTTTGTAAAAGCCAGTAACGGTGAATCATGGTCGCCATCTCTTGGCGGGTCACGGCCTTTCCGGGGGCGAAAATCCCCTGGCCATACCCCTTCACCACGCCGGCCTGAACCGCCCAGGCCACCGCACGGGTGTACCAGAGATCCGCCGGTACATCGGTGAAAGGGCTCTTCTCCCGGACATCCGGAGAGCCGGCCATCCGGTACAGAACGGTCACCAGCGCAGCACGGTTCAGCGTCTTATGGGGCGCAAACATGTCGCCGCCCACGCCCTGCATCAGCCCCCGCTCATATACCTGGTAAATGGGGGTAAAGTACCATTTGCTTGCATCCTGTACGTCTACAAACCGATAGGGGATCTCCAGATTTACCTCCAGCTTCTCCCCGGTTTCCGGCAAGAAAAGCGTAATCAGATAGACAGCATCGCATTTGCCCTGAAATGTTACCTCCAGCAGCCGGACTGCACCCTGGGGCTCATAGCTGGCCCAGGCAAAGGAAAGTGTCCCGGGCTTGGAGGTGTCCAAATCCGTAATGCCTGCTTCCGCCGGGAGTTTCGCCTCTGCAGACGCCAGGGTGAGCGCATCCGGATAGGAGAGAACCACCCTGCCGTTTTTCAGCGCGGCCTCCCCATCGGTATTCACTCCGATCGTTATGCCGTCTATTGCGGTTTCCAGAATTTCCACCTGTAGTCCCGGGCCGGCGCTCCCGGCCAAGGCCACCGTACAGCAGCCGAGCAGCAGAACCACTGCCAGTACAGACGAAAGTAGTTTCTTCCACATATTGAGTCGCCTTCCTTTCTTCCTATTCGCCCAAGCTCATCGGTCCAGGGGGGAAATCCCTGTAATCTCCGCTTCGGCCTCTGCCGTTTGCTCCATAGGCAGCAGCAGCTTCCAATCCTCCACACCGTGCGGCGCAGTTTTTTCGGTCGCTTCATAAAGAGATACCGGAACTGCCGTCAAGGTCCCCAGTTCAAACAACCACACGCTGTCGGCCGTGAGGTCTATGTATGACAGCTTAGAGCCCTGCTCCGTCAGAGCGCTGATAAAAAGCTTGCCGTCCTTTGCGCAATAGAGACTGGAGCCGGCAATGCCGTTTGCCATACCGGGAACCTCCGCCAAGGCCGAGAAGGAAAAAATAACATACTTTTGTTCCGCGCTGTGATAGGCAAAGCCTGTCTGATAGATCGTACCGTCGCTGCACAGCACCATGAAAATGTCCACCTGTCCGTAGGTATCATGGGCCTGGGTTCCCACATGCCATCCCCACGACATACGCGTTGCCGGTGTAGCTGCTGACGGTCCACGCGCCCATATGATTACCGGTGTTCGTATCCACCACCAGAATATAGGGGCCATACGCCGCCAGCATCGTACCGCCGTTGACCGACGGAGCCCAGGACATATCGCAGTACCCGCCCTCAGAGCTGCCGATCTTGGTCATCGCATAACTCGTTTCGTCTACTGTGTATAAGGAGGAGACGAGATGTCCCTCCCCGTCGTCTTCGTTACTGGCCGCATATAAGACGCCGTCCGCCCCTCTGGCCACAGACAGCAGATCAAAATCCACCGCTGCGGCATTCCGGGTGGTCATGGCGCTGAGATCGTCGGCATCCATGTCTACAAACCACAGGCCATCGCGGTCCGACAGAGCGGCCGTGAGTATGGCATCGGCCTCAGGTGTCTCCACAGAGCCGCCGACGTTCACCTCATATACCGTGACATTTGAGGCATAGTCATAAACGGCAACCAGGAAGTGATTGGTATAAACCTCGCTCAGGACCAGGTGCACGGTGGACTCCACACCCGGCGACGTCTGATTGACCGCACTGCGCACCAGCGCCTGCCCCTCCAGAGACAGCACCATCACAGCAGCCGTATAGCGGTTATCTTTTACCTTCACCTCCAGGCTTCTGTCGCCTGTTATGACATCGGTGGTCACGGCAATCGAGGCAGCCTCGGGCGGGGTATTGTCAATGGTGAACGTTGTGGTCCAATAAGCGCCGTCGGCCAGCTCGCCTTTTACCCGTTCGTTTTCCCGATCCCAGTAGTACTCCGGTACTGCGCAGGCAGTCACGTTGACTCGGGTTCCCTCCGGGAGCTTCTTCCCCTCGGCGTCCGTAACATACCAGTTGAGGCCGTGGTTGGAGGACACCGCCCCCAGGCCCCGCTGCTGGAGGAGTAATACGCGCCGGTGGATGCGCCTCTGTCTACGGTGCTGTAAATCTCGCCGGTGTCCGCATTGGAAATGACAAAGCGCACATGATCCGCATTCCGGATCAGGGAAATGTTGGCCTGATACAATGTACTGGTATTGGCAAAAGCGTTCCGGTCGGCCAGGTATGTATCGTCCTCTGCATAGAGGTTCGGCATGTAATAATACGCGTTGCTGGAACCCTTGAACTTTACCGTGAGGTAGTTTTCATAGCCGTCATAGACATAGCCGCAGGCCGTCTCGTCGTACACGTCCTCCAGCAAAATATACTTGTCGTACATACTGGGTTCCGTCCAATTGCCGTAATAGGCCAGCAGGGGATGGACATCTGCTTTCCGGTACCATCTTCCGCGTTGACATACAGATACCCGTCCACATAACCGCCGTTGGGATAATGTGCGCCGAAGTAGGCGCGATCTGCGTCCGACAAGGAAATCGTCACATCCACTCCAATGCTCCCATCCGCCGGGACCTCATAGGCGCAGGCGTCCACATCCAGATACGTGGTATCCCCCCGGAGCGCGGCCAGGAACAGCTGCACATCGGTCGTGGTGATCACGCCGTCGGCATCCAAGTCGCAGAGATTGTCCGCATCGCCGGACAGCGGGCCGGCTGTATCGTTGGCCACCTGCAGCAAAACCTTGGCATCCAGCTCATCCACTTTCCCGTCCCCGTTTAAATCGTAAAGATACGTCACGGCAGCCTGGGTCTCAAAGGTCACCTGAGGAGATAGGGCGTAGGCGCTCTTGGACATATATTCGGCTCCATCGATGGTCTCCACAGCCATCGTGGAGATGACGCTGTCCAGGCTGTACCGCAGAGGCTGATCCGTCAGGTTATGGATCGAGAAATGGCCGCTGTAAACGCCGGTGCGGTCGGGGTCGTCGCCAAACTCCAGCTTTACCTTGCCGTCGTTGCCTTCTTTCTGCCCCACCAGGAGGTAAGCAGGAGTCGTCACCGCCTCATACACCCGGGAGAGCCCCGCGCCCTGCAATCTGGGGGAATAGGGCAGCTCCACCGTGTCGTCTATCAGCGGCTCCGCCGTGCCCATCAGCAGGGCAATGGCCAAAGTCCGGACATGGAGACCGTTTTTTCCGCCAGGCCGTTTTCCTGAATATACTGTGCCACAACCGCCGCAGATCCTGCAACCGAGGGCGCTGCCATGGAGGTGCCGCTGTTGTTGCCGTAAGTACCGCCGTCCAGGGTAGAATAAATGTTTCCGCCAGGGGCAAGAATTTCAGGCTTCAGGGCCAGGTTTTCCGTCACCCCCAGGAAGAGAAGGTGCTGGGTTGATAGCCGTCTGCCGTGTTGGATACCGTCTGCTGTTTGTTGGTAATGATCACCTTGCCGCCCCAAGCGCCGGTGTCATCCTGCGTGGATACAGACAGCACCCCTTCTCCATCGGCCTTGGACAAAATGACGGCAGGCGCGGTGTACGCATAGCCGGTCAAATCCATATTCAACGTACCGTCTACATGGTTATACACCATGGTGGCCACTGCGCCGGCCGCCACTGCGCGGTTCGCCTTCTAAAAAAGGACACATCTCCGCCCCGGGAAACCAGTACAATTTTTCCCGTATAGTCTCTGCCGGCAAAGTCTTCTTCCGTACCATAAATCCCGGTCTTCGCTACCGGGTCCCCCAGAAATACGTATTCGTACTCTGTCCCGCTTTGATCGGCTGAGGTATCCAGAGTCTCAAAATTAGATGCGCCATAGTTGCCGCCTGTATCCCCTGCAACCGCCTTGTAGCCGTTGTAGGAGCCCACAATTCCCGTAAGGCCCTGGTTGGTGACGGAGGCAACGGCAAAGGAGTTGGTATAGGAGCCCGGGCTGCCGCCGGTCTGCATCCGCACATCGGTGGTCAGATTTAAGCCCGTTCCGGTGAGGTTGTTGTCGGACCAGCCGCCGTTATTGCCGGCGGACATGGTAATGACCGTATCGGTATCCAGAATGGACGCAAAGAGCTCGGCATATGTCGTGGTATAGCTTCTGCCGGCGGAGCTGGAGCCCAAGGAGATTCACGGCATCGCAATTCAGCAAATCGCATCCTCAATGGCCGCCATATAGTCAGACTCATACGCGCCCCACCCATCGCTGAACACCTTCATCGCCAAAACCTGCGCATTGGGCGCGACCCCTGTGACGCCATTTTTCTGTGCAGCGTAATACACATCGCCGTCGGCGTCCTCGTACGGGATGTAAGTATTTGCCGCAGCAATCCCGGCTACGTGACAGCCGTGATCGCCGGAGGCCGCATCGCAATCGTAGTCCGAGGTGCCCATAATGTAGTTAAAGCCGAAGGGGATCTTCTCACTCGTATACAGGTCCTGAGCCGTCACACCCGTCAGCCGCTCAGAGGCATGGAGCCGAGGCAAAACCTCCTCGATCTCCTCTATGGTGAGCAAATCGTAGTCCGACATCTCTTTGTCGAACTGTGCGGCACTGCGCGCAAGACCGTACTGGAACCCGCCTTCCGAGAAAGAAGGATGATCCCGATCGATTCCCGTATCGATAATGGCCACCCGGCTTCCGGCCCCGGTATATCCGTCGGCCCATGCGCTGTAGGAGCCGACCATCTCCCCGGCTGTGGCCGTATCCGGCTGCACCGTCTCATCCAGTTCATAGCGATTTTCTAAATAAACCTCTTGGACGCCCGCAACTCTTTCAATTTCATCAATCTTCCCATAAGGCACTGTGGTGGCAATTCCATTGACGCCGATGGTAAACTGGTACGCCACCTGCAGCGCTTGGCCGTCCAGCGCTTGGGTCTCAATGCGTTTGCGCACGTCGTCCTGCTTCCCAATCAATCCGTCGCTGTAAGCCAGGGCCGACGGATTGTCGGCCAGGCCCAGAGTGGAAAAGCCTCGGCCCACCACAGAGGCGTCCTCCAAAAGGATCACCACCCGGACGGCCTCATCATCCGCCGGAACATCGGTGGCCGGCGCTTCCTCCACCACAGCTCCTTCCTGTGGAAGGGGGCCCGGTAAAACGCTGGGGTCCACCTGCGTGTACGCCACAGCAGAAGAAGCGCCGGCAGCCGCGCCGGCGCCAGGCAGGAGCGGCACCGCCATGCACACCGCCAGCACACCTGCCAGGAAGCGAAGGTTACATCTGCCTTTTCTCATTGCTTTAACCTCTTTCCGATAAATTTGACGGCCCGTGGCCGCCTATATATTGCGGGACAGCCAAAACCCGACGCCCCGTCAATACCAGGACCCCCGACAGCAGCGAGGCAAATCTTTTTGCACATGGATTGGTTTGCAAAACGCGTATTTCGTCAAAATGCAACACATTACGTTGCCTCATTGCTGTACGTTTTTAATATTATAGCACATCTCTTGCTCGATGCATAGCTCTCCCTGTCTACAAATTTACTTTTTCTTTTCTGCTGGCTGCATCACACACGCAATCCGCTTTGGGCCTCTTGTCCCTTTCCTTTGCAAGCCTGCCGGTGAATCTGTCCTTATACGGCAGACATCCTTTCCACCGGCTTTGCCCCCGGCCTCCCCATCTGGCGTCACGGTTACGAAAATTGAAGCATCTGCACCGTCATTTTCGCAAATCCTACAATTTCTTTCGCCGTTTTTTTTGCAATATTTTTTTCTGCGACTATAGATTTTGGGAACGCATCCGCTATAATGTTTTCATGATAGGGACTGCTTTGCAGACTGTCCTCCAGCCAAGCACAAAACTGCTTTATTTTACATAATTAGAGGAGTGATCGCATGCACACTGGAACCATGTGGGCCCTGGTCAAAGATAAGCCGGAGAAGGGCCTGACCATGAAGCGGGTGGAGATTCCCGCCGTGGGCCACAACGATGTGATGATTAAAATTCACAAAACCGCCATCTGTGGTACGGACGTGCACATCTGGGACTGGAACGAATGGGCTCAAAACACCATTCGATTGGGCACCACCGCCGGCCACGAATACGTCGGAGAAATTGTGGAGATGGGCGCCAACGTACAAGGCCACCATCTGGGCGAGCTGGTCTCCGGGGAAGGGCACATCGTCTGCGGCATGTGCCGCAACTGCCGCTCCGGCCGGGGGCATCTGTGCAGAGCCACCCGCGGCGTAGGCGTGGACCGGGACGGCGCTTTTGCCGAATATTTGGTGATTCCCGCCACCAACGTCATCTCTTGTTCCCCTAAAATTCCGGAGGAGTTGTACGCCATCTTCGATCCCTTCGGCAACGCAACCCACACCGCCCTGTCCTTCAACCTTCTGGGAGAAGACGTGCTGGTAACCGGCGCCGGCCCCATCGGCATTCTGGCCGCCGCCATTGCAAAATTCTCCGGAGCCCGGAACGTGGTCATTACAGACCTGAACGACTACCGCCTGGATCTGGCCCGTCAGTTCGGCATTACGGCAGTCAACACCAAGCAAACCGAGCTACAGGAGGTCATGGGCGAGCTGGGCATCCACGAGGGCTTCGACGTGGGCATGGAAATGTCCGGCAGCCCCGTGGCCCTGCGTCAGCTGATCGGCTCGATGTACAACGGCGGACGCATTGCCCTGCTGGGGCTTCCCAACCGGAATTCTGTGGAGCTTCCGCTGAACACCATCATTTGGAACGGCCTGATCCTGAAAGGAATTTACGGCCGGGAAATGTACGAAACCTGGTATAAAATGCAGGCCATGGTGGAAGGCGGCTTCCCCCTGGAAAAAATTATCACCCATCGTTTCTCCGTCCGGGATTACCAACAGGGCTTCGACGCCATGTGCTCCGGTCATTCCGGCAAGGTCATTCTAGATTGGTCCGATCTCCACGACTCACTCTAACAGAAAGGGCAGGGTATCCATTATGAATAAGCAAGAGGCATTTTCCTACTACGCTTCCCAGCTGGAGGACATCCGGAACTCCGGCGTCCTGAAAGCCGAACGAATCATCACCACACCTCAGAGCGCACACATTTTTGCCGACGGCAAAGAGCTGCTCAACATGTGCGCCAACAACTATTTGGGCCTGGCCGACAACCGGGAGCTGGCCGAGGCCGCCAAGGCTGCCTATGATACATACGGCTACGGCATGGCTTCCGTCCGCTTTATCTGCGGCACGCAGTCCATTCACAAAAAGCTGGAGGCAGCCGTCGCCCGGTTCCTGGGGACCGAGGACACCATCCTCTACTCCTCCTGCTTTGATGCCAACGGCGGCTTGTTCGAGGTTTTGCTCACCGCAGAGGACGCAGTCATCAGCGACGAGTTGAATCACGCCTCCATCATCGACGGCATCCGTCTGTGCAAGGCCAAGCGGTACCGCTATAAGAACAACGACATGGCGGACCTGGAGGCGCAGCCTGCCGCCGACGCTGCCGGGGCGCGGATCAAGCTCATTGCCACGGACGGCGTCTTCTCCATGGACGGCATCATCGCCAATCTGCAGGGCGTCTGTGACCTGGCGGATCGGTACGGCGCTATGGTCATGGTGGACGACAGCCACGCCACCGGTTTTGTAGGCAAGACGGGTCGGGGCGCCACGGAGCACTGCGGCGTCATGGGCCGGGTGGATATCATCACCGGCACCTTCGGCAAAGCCCTGGGCGGCGCTTCCGGCGGTTTTACCACCGGCAAGCGGGAGATCATCGATCTGCTGCGCCAGAAGAGCCGTCCGTACCTGTTCTCCAATACGCTGGCTCCCGCCGTAGCCGCCGGCACCTTAAAATGTCTGGAAATGCTGGAGCGGGATACCTCCCTGCGGGACCACCTGGAGGACATCACCGTAGGCTACCGCCAGGCCCTGAAGGACGCGGGCTTCGATATCATCGACGGAACCCATCCCTGCGTCCCCATCATGCTCTATGACGAGCACAAAGCCGCCCGTATGGCCGAGAAGCTGTATGAACTGGGCATTTACGCCGTCAGCTTCACCTACCCCGTCGTGCCGAAGGGCCGGGCCCGGATCCGCACCCAGGTCTCTGCCGCTCATACCAAGGAAGATCTGGAATTTGCCGTCCGCTGCTTCATAGAGGCCCGCCGTCAAATGGAAGAAGAGGACGCGCAGGCTTAAGCATGACCTTTTAAACAAAATAGCAGGACCCGGGCCTCCCCTTTGGAAGCCCGGGTCCTGCTTTTGGTGTAAGCCGCCCCTGCCGCGCTCTGTCGTATCCGGAAATCCCCGTCTTTCCAAGCAGGCTTTGCCTGGAAAGACGGGGATTGGTTCCCTTCATCGGATAGACCGGGCGTATTCTGTGGGGGTGATCCCAAATTTTTCCTTGAACTGCCGGGAGAAGTGGTGCACTGTGGAGTATTGCAGCACTTGGGCAATCTCCGTAAAATTCATCTTCCCCTCGCGGATCATCAGCTTGCTCTCCTGGAGCTTGGCCCGCCGGATGTATTCTCCCGGGGAAATTTGCAGATTCTTGTGAAACAGTGCCGTTAAGTACGAAGGACTGACCCCCACCTCCCGGGCAACCATCGGCACGCTGAGCTTCTGCCGGACATTTTGGCCGATGAACCGCTGGGCATGGCCCACCACCTCGTTTTCGCTGTGAATGGCATTGGCCGTACGCAGCGGCGCATGCGCCGGCCCCTCCGCCTCCCGCAGCACGGTCAGCAGCAGCTGACCCAGAAGGCTGATCAGCATATCGCCGGTGTACACATCCTCCTGGTCCCGCTCCCGCAGCATCTGCTGCAGAAGCAGCACCGCCTTCTGGGGCGTGCGGAACTTCCGGTTCAAAAGCCGCTCCAGGCTGTCGCCCTCCAGATCAAAGGTGATGGTGATATAGCTGGGGGCGCAGTCCCGGTCGGCATATTGCATATGCCACTGATTGGGACCGTAAATGGCCATGTCCCCCTGCTCCAAAACCAAATCCTGACCGCCGGCCACACTGTGAATGCTGCCCTTGTCCACATAGGTCAATTCCAGCATGGAGTGCTCCTCACCCCGGAAGAAAAAGCCCCGCTCCTTCTCGTGGTAAAAAAAGGTATATACCCGCTCCACCTGAATCCGCCGGGACAGTGCCAGATCCGCACCGAAACCGCCAGCGGCTCCGCCTTGGGCCAGCCGGAGCGACAAGCCGTCATGCGTACGGTACAGCTGGACTGATACGGCGCCACCGCAAAGCGCACGCCGGGATCAATACACACCGGCTTATCCAAGTAAAAATACTGGAACTCCTCCCGTCCCTTGGCAACCGCCAGAATGCTCATGCCGGTCTCATAGTCCAAATATACCGGCTCTGTGGGAAGGTATTGGTATGTCTCCTGGGTTGTCGCCGCCAGCAGGCGCTCTTCCCACTGCTCCCCCTGAGGCAAACCTGCGCTGTCCGACCGTTCCGCCAAAAGCTTGCCGTAAGGGGCGAAGGACAAGATATTTAAATTCTGAACCATAGTGCAGATCCTCTCCAGAATGGTCTCCTATTTTTCGTAGGTGAATTCCCAATTGTAAATGCTCACCGTATCTCCGTCCCGGATCCCCAGCCCCTCCAGCCGGTCAAACAAACCGCATTTCCGGAGCTGCCGGTCAAAATAATTTCGGGATTCAAAATCGTCAAAATTGATATCTCCCAGCAGCCGCTCCATCCAGGCGCCGGAAATCACCCAGGTGTCCCCGTAATGCTCGATTTCCAGCTCGGTGGGGTCGCCGGCTTGGGCCAGCGGCCGGATATACTCCGGCTCATAAACTGTAATGGGCGGCAGCTGCTGCAGCTTGGCAGCCACCGCCTGCATCAGGTGGCGGGTTCCCATGGTCGTAGCCGCAGAAATTTCATAGAAGTCACAGCCCAGGGCCGCCACATGGTCCCGCAGCCGCTGCAGGTTGTCCGAATCCGGCTCCAGAAGATCGCATTTGTTCGCCGCCACCATCATAGGCCGGCCGGCCAGCTCCTCGGAGTACTCCCGAAGCTCTGCGCAGATTTTGTCAAAATCCTCCACCGGATCCCGCCCTTCGCTGCCGGACACATCCACAACATGCACCAACAAACGGCACCGGTCCACATGCCGGAGAAAGTCATGGCCCAAACCGGCCCCCTCCGCCGCGCCTTCGATGATCCCCGGAATATCCGCCATGACAAAGGAAACGCCCTCGTCCACATAGATGACGCCTAAGTTGGGAAACAGCGTCGTAAAATGATAATTGGCAATTTTAGGCCGGGCATTGGAGGTTACCGAAAGCAGCGTGGATTTGCCCACATTGGGAAAGCCCACCAAGCCCACGTCGGCCAAAAGCCTCAGCTCAAGATCACTTCCCCGGCTCTCTCCAGGCAGCCCCGCCTTGGCGAAACGGGGCAGCTGGCGGGTGGGCGTGGCAAAATGCTTGTTGCCCCAGCCGCCGCGGCCTCCTCTGGCCAACACAAAGTCCCCATCGCCGGACATATCGGCCATAATCTGTTCCGTCTCGGCATCCCGCACCACCGTGCCCCGGGGGACCTGAATGATCAGGTTTTCCCCTCGCTTACCGGTGCACCGGCCTCCTTGGCCGTCGCCGCCGGAAGCGGCGGCGTATTTCCGCCGGTATCGGAAATCCATGAGGGTCGTCAAATGATCGTTCACCCGCAGGATTACATTGCCTCCGTGACCGCCGTCGCCGCCATCCGGCCCTCCCGCCGCCACATATTTCTCCCGGTGAAACGCCACCGCACCGTCGCCGCCCTTCCCGGCCGAGACGGTAATTCGCACCTGATCCACAAACATAAACGCGCCTCCTTTTGGCTGCAAAACCACTTCGCTTCTCACGCTTCCATCGCCGTCCTGTTTGCGCAGCGCACAGAGGCTGTGGACTCCCAAACAAGACGCCGGTACAAAAAGGGCTGTTGCAGCTAGTATGCAACAGCCCTTTGTCCGTTATTACTGCTCCGCGTACACGCAGCACTGCTTCCGATCCTTGCCCTTCCGCTCAAAACGGACGGTGCCGTCGATCAGAGCAAACAGTGTGTCATCGCTGCCGATGCCCACGTTGGTGCCGGGATGGATGTGGGTACCTCTGCCGGACCAGGATGTTGCCGGCCAGTACGAACTGACCATCGGCACGCTTCACACCCAGCCGCTTGGATTCGGAATCACGGCCGTTCTTGGTGGAACCGCCGCCTTTTTATGGGCGAAGAACTGAATTCCAATTTTCAGCATACTTTACACCTCCAACACATCGAGATAATCTGGATATTCCTCCCGCAGGCCGATGAGATAGACCATCAGGCCGCTGAGGGCAGCCTGGACAGCCTCCTCTTCGTCACAGACTGCAGGGAGCGTCAGGGTAACGCCGGCCTTCGCCTCGTCCACCCGAACCTTAGCCCGAGCGCCGCACACATCGTTGACGGTACACTCGGTAAGACCGACTGCAGCGGAGACAGCGGCGCAGACAATGTCCGTTCCTGCCTCCCCATAGCCGGCGTGCCCGGAGCAGCTGAATCCTGTGATTCTGCCGTCCTGGGTGAAAAATTCCACTTTTGTCATGGCTTACAGGGCAATCTTGGTGATCTCCACCTTGGTGTAAGGCTGACGGTGGCCCCGAATGGACTTGGAATCCTTCTTGGGGCGGTATTTGAAGACGATGATCTTCTTGCCTTTGCCATTCTTGATCACCTTGCCTTCTACGGTAGCGCCGGACACCATGGGCGTGCCGAACTTGGAGTTCTCTCCATCCACCACCGCCAAAACCTGGTCGAAGGTCACGGTATTTTCCGCTTCCACCCCCAGCTTCTCGACGTAAATCACGTCTCCCTCGGCTACGGTGTACTGCTTCCCGCCAGTCACAATCACTGCTTTCATAAACTTGCACCTACTTTCTATGGTAGTCTCGCTCTGAGGGCGCGGGCCCGTTCGGGCGCAACGGCTTAAAACCCCCAAAGGGGGGAATTTAATGCGGCTTGTTCATTTTACCATCTCAAATCGCCGAATAGACGCCAGCAAAAGAATTTAAGATCATGTGTGTAGAAGCGGTAACTTGAGCCGGTTCCGTTAACGACATTGTTGCAAAATATAATATTTCTGCAAGAGAGCTACTCCCAGCTGGATTAAGTGTTATAATGCCAATATGGAACTCAAAGATTACGAACCTGAACAGAGGTCTATATGGCGTTAATGCACGTGAAAACAACACGGAAGAGCGTAAGGGAAATCGTTGACTATTGCATCCGTCACGACAAGGACTATAAAGGAACTGCAATAAGTACAAGGTATCTTACAGCCAGGTATATTCCTGGGTCAGGAAATATTGTGAACGTGGGGGAAGGAGGTCTTGAAGACAGGCGTGGCCATCCTAA
>VOFH01003723.1_pt1 | contig 60811 bp, 108 predicted proteins | sample 5384091 | NCBI WGS metagenome assembly VOFH01 (sample SAMN12384727, study PRJNA508395) | human gut metagenome | isolation source: healthy gut G | host: Homo sapiens | reverse complement strand
GGGACATCTATGATGGGGCATAATTATATGGTAGAAGAAACAGCCTTTGGGAACTTAGGGCAAGGGGCTTTCACCAAAAAGTAAATCGTTTACTACGTAGTGATTCTGCTACAACAGAAGGTTATCTAGTTGTGAAAGAGTATTACCAAGCACTTGCGAATGGGGATTATCATAGTGCGTATCGAGAATTGAGTAGTCGTGAAATGGAACGATATGGCACCTTTGATCTTTGGCAACAGGCTAAGGCGAAGGAACAACGTTCTGCTGTAGAATCTATACAATTAGACTATGTATCTCAAGATATTGATGATGATGTAATTGTGGATTATATCGGATATAGAGTGGACTTTGTAGATAAAAGACCATCTATGTTAGTTCGTTTATATAGTGTGGGTAACGGTTGGAAAATCGTTGGTTTTGAAGAGTTTGAGGAGGACTAGCATGGCATCTGTAAATGTATATGATTTAAACTATACCGATGCCTTCGTGCTAGGCATCAAAAACTACGCCAATTTTAAAGGTCGTGCGAGCCGTAGTGAATACTGGCGATTCATGGCTGGAATGATGATGGTTCAAGGAACACTTGGGGTAGTGGCCATTCTTTGTAAAGGTATTGGTCTTTATAATTTCGAGTCTATTATTGATACGATTAGGTTGTTAGTCACTTTATTTTCGTGATTCCCAATATCGCCATCACAACGCGACGTATGCATGATATTGGCCGTAGCGGCTGGACTCAACTGATTTCCTTTATTCCCATTATAGGCTTCTTTATATTCTTGAACTATGAATTGAAACGAGGCGATGAAGGCGAGAATAGTTACGGTGAAAGAACTGCCTATATACCTATTACTAGGAATATAAGTGAATCTACAGGGCTTGAAGCAACTCCATCTCGAAAACAAGACTGGGTTATGGGCATTACCATCTTTGTTCTTAAATCCATCGTCTTTGGTGATACTATCGGTGATATATTATGGTATGGCATTAATGCCAATGGCTATATATAGTAATAACCTACGTATCAAATAGCATACTTATTATTTTATTTTATAAAAAGTTTAACAACTCCTTTATAGACAATATAACACTTTGTAGTAAAATGAAATCAAGATGAATTTAAAATATAGATATGGTTACGTTACAACATATCTAAGTTACTATATGTGTTAAGAACAACAGGACTTTATGAGCTTCACTGTTTCCTGCTGTGAATGGAAGGAGTTTAGTATGAGACCTTGTCCCTATTGTGGACACGAGGTGTTAAAAAGTGAACGATACTGTCCAAACTGTGGACGTATTCGTAAAGCACCCATTTCGTTAGATAAATATAGTCTAGGCATGATTGAAAACTTTAAACAATGTTTTGTTTATAAATACGCTGACTTTGAAGGGCGTGCCAGTCGTAGCGAATATTGGAATTTCTTTTTGGTGTATCAATTGCTATTTGTGGCTATTCTATTCACCTGTGCATTCTTGAGTTTATATCAGTCCGCTCTCTAGTGTGGTTGGCGTTGGCTTCGGGCTAGTCATTCTTGTACTTATGTCCGTCGTTATGGTCATCCCTAGCGTAGCTGTTGCAGTACGACGCTTGCACGATCAAGGCCGTTCTGGCGGACTTGTCTTTGTGGGCCTCGTTCCTGTTATTGGTACAATTATATTGTTAGTGTTAATGGCTCTTCCTGGTGAAAGCCATACAAACCGTTTTGGATTACCAACAGGGCACGTTATCCTTACAAAACAAATGGCTCATGAAATTGGTTTGATTGATGGCTTCACCTACCATCCTTTGTACTATGGCCTTACAGCAGGATTACTAAAATAAAATAAATATCTTTTGTGCTGTGGTTCCTTTGTTGTATCGATTACTAACAACAAGTGTGATGTAAAAAAAAACCTGACAACTCTCCTTATAGCTTCACTATAGAGAGAGTTTTTTAGTTAATTTAGATGTCTATTTATTGTCGCATATTGTTTTGGTGGCTAGTATTTTAATAAAAAAGTTTTACTAGAGGTTAAACGGTATATATAGGAGAGCGGTGATATGAATGGTATAAATTGGTGGCGTCGAAACACCATCTGAAAGGGATAGTCTGCTGCGTGTATGGTAACATTATGGTTGTATTAGTGGTTGTCAGTGGAATTTAGATAATCTAAAGCAATATAGTCAAGATTCATCAAATTATCTGAAGAGACAGTAAAAAATTTATGAAACGAAGAGGTGTTTCCTTCTATTTGGCTGGCTGGTAAATGAGTTTAACTACAATGAGGTTAAATACGGTAATTCAAAAATGCCAATATGATCGTAATCTGGCAACAGGCAAGTTCAAATGAACCACTAATTCGGATTTTAAGGTACAGGATTATGAGCGTCTTGAACAGGAACTAGTAGCTGCTAAAGAGGCAGACGTTATAGGACGATTGAATTCATACGAGGAAAGATCTTGTTAAAGAAAACAGATGCTCTATTGCCTATAGAAATGACATCAAAAGGATAAAAGGGCGTTTACTGGCTATGACTATTATAAAAGCAAATGATGCAGTATGAAAAAGATAATTAGCATTTAGTCAAGTTGCTTGACTAGCTAGTAAAATTTAATTGTTATAGTATTTGAACCAAAATAACACTTAAATGAGATGAATTTTAAATTATTAGATTCTGTGCAGAAGCCGTATGTACCACAAGAATTATAATGTGAAATGGTATATGTTAAACATGATATAAATTTCGGGTAGAATATATTTGACAACCTACCCTTTATTTGAGTCCTATAATTATCTATTATATGAATATTGCGTTGAAAAAGACGGCACATCTCAGACGGATTTAGTAGAGACCAAACTCATGGGCTGAAAGGTTTGGAAATCTAGAGATTTGCGGATCACTTTGGAGCAAGCAGGAACCCTGCCGGTGAACACCGTTATATGTCTAAGTGGCTTTCACAAAATGAAGCCTAGTTATTTCGTATGCTCGGAATATTCTAGCTTTCACAGAAGGTCAGTAGGGTGGTACCACGGATATTACGTCCGTCCCTTCGGGGACGGGCGATTTTTTATGTAAAAGGAGCACATCATGGATTACGGTAAGACGTTACATTTGCCTGAAACAGAATTCCCAATGCGCGGCAATTTGCCTAAGCGCGAACCAGAAATCTTAAAGTTCTGGGAAGACAACAAAATTTATCAAAAACGTTTGGAATTGCGTAAAGACGCAAAACCTTTCATCTTGCATGATGGCCCTCCATACGCAAATGGTAAATTGCACATCGGTCATGCCCTCAACAAAACGTTGAAGGACATCATCATGAAATACAAAACAATGACTGGTCATTATACTCGCTATATCCCTGGTTGGGATACGCACGGTTTGCCAATCGAGCATGCGGTTATTAAAAACACTGGTCTTAACCGTCATGAAATGGCGCCATTGACTTGCGCAACAAATGTAAGGAATATGCATTAGAATGCGTAGAAAACCAAAAACAAGACTTCATTCGCTTTGGTGTATTAGGCGAATGGGAACGCCCTTATTTGACATTGCGCCCTGAGTTTGAAGTAAAACAACTTGGTATCTTCGGCGAAATGGCAAAACGCGGCCACATTCTATAAAGGTCTTAAAACTGTATACTGGTGTACACACTGCGAAACTGCATTGGCAGAAGCAGAAATCGAATATGCTGAGAAAAATCCTTCTCCATCTACGTAAAATTCCCTTACGTATCCGAGAAAAAGGTAACATTGCCAGCTGGCGTAAATCCAAAACAAGCATACTCTGTTATTTGGACAACTACTCCTTGGACAATGCCTGCCAACGTAGCTATTTCTGTTAACCCTGAGCTTGAATATGGCTGGGTAAAAGTAGGCGATGAATACTACTTGATGGCTACTGAACTCGTTGATGCGGCTATGAAAGATATCGGTATCGAAGACTACGAAATCGTAAATCGTTTCTCTGGCGCAGATTTAGAATTGGCTGAATTCAAACATCCATTTGTTGAACGTAATGCACAGTATTGTGTGGTGACCATGTAACACTCGAAGCAGGTACTGGTTGCGTACATACAGCTCCTGCACACGGTGAAGATGACTTTAACATCGTTATGCGTTATAACAAGGAAGGCAAAACTGAACTTCCTATCGTATCTCTTGTTAATGAAACTGGTAACTACACTAAACAAGTGGACGACAACCGTTATGGTGATACTGAATTCCCATTGGCTGGTGTGAAAATTCACGATGCAGAAGTGCCTGTAATCAAAATCTTGGCGCACAACAATGCATTGCTTCACAAATCTAGCTTGCGTCACCAATATGCTCACTGCTGGCGTTGTAAAAATCCTGTCATCTACCGTGCTACAGAACAATGGTTCTCCTCTGTAGATGGATTCGTCAACAAGCTTTAGATGCAATCGACAATCAAGTACAATGGATTCCTAAATGGGGCCATGATCGTATCTTCAACATGGTTCGCGACCGTGGTGACTGGGTAATTTCCGTCAACGTATTTGGGGCGTGCCAATTCCTATTTACTATTGTGAAAGCTGCGGCGAGCACATCATCAACGATGATACTATCAAAGCATTACAAGAAAAAGTAGCCGTAGAAGGCTCTGATGCTTGGTGGGCTCACAGTGCAAAAGAATTGTTACCAGAAGGTTTCAAATGTCCTCATTGCGGTCATGATGAGTTCAAAAAGAAACAGACATCATGGACGTATGGTTTGACTCTGGTTCCTCTTGGTCTGGCGTACTTGAAGTTAACGGCTTAGATGTACCATGTGCTATGTACCTTGAAGGTTCTGACCAACATCGCGGTTGGTTCAACTCTTCCTTGTTGACTGCAGTAGCAACAACTGGTAAAGCACCATACAACTCCGTATTGACTCATGGCTTCGTTGTGGACGGCGAAGGTCGCAAAATGTCTAAATCTGTAGGTAATACAGTGGCTCCTAGCGACATCATCGACGTATACGGCGCTGACGTTATGCGTTTGTGGGTATCCTCTGCGGATTATCAAGCAGACGTACGTTTGTCCAAAGACATCGTAAAACAATTATCCGAAGTATACCGTAAGATCCGTAATACATTCCGCTTCTTACTCGGTAACTTGGATGACTTCAATCCAAATACTGACAAAGTGGCTTATGCTGATATGTCCGAATTCGATAAATGGGCATTGTTGCGCTTAGAAGAAGTACGTCAAAAGGTTACTGATGCATACGAAAACTATGAATTCCACATGTTATACCATGCAATTCATAACTTCTGTACAGTAGACTTGAGCTCCATCTACCTTGATGTAATGAAAGATACTATGTACGCTGAAAGCAAAAACAACGTAGCTCGTCGTTCTGCTCAAACAGCAATGTATGAAATCTTGAAAACATTGGTAGCTATGGTATCTCCTGTACTTTCCTTCACAGCAGAAGAAGTTTGGAAGTACATGCCTAAAGAAGAAGGCATGCCTGAATCCGTTATGCTTCAAGATTGGCCACAAGGTCATCCTGAACACTTCAACCAAGCATTGGCAGATAAATGGAACCAATTGTTAGACTTGCGTACATCCGTACAAAAAGCATTGGAACTTGCTCGTCAAGACAAAACAATCGGTCACCCACTAGATGCATCTGTTACAGTATACGCTGAAGGTGCTGCATTCGACGCATTGAACGCCCTTGGTGAAGAAGGCTTGGCTAAACTTGTTATCGTATCCGAAAGCTCACATCGTAAACGGCGCTGCTCCAGCAGAGGCTGTAAAGACGAAGAAACAGGCGTTGCAACAGTAGTTGCTCCATCTGAACTTGAAAAATGTGAACGCTGCTGGATCCACCGTGATACAGTAGGTCAAGATAGCGAACACCCTACACTTTGCCATCGTTGTGCAGAGGTAGTAAGAAGTATATAACATATAATGAATATAAAGCGAAAAATGATTATATTTATCTGATATATCGGTTATAGTGACTTTATTAATTTTATCTGATTATAATATTGGACCTTTTAAGGTATAATGATTATATATAGAGGTTTCATTATTTTTGAATGGAGGGCTATATTATGTCCATGACAAAAAAAAATAGAGAAAAAATTATTGGATAAAGAAGAAAAGCGCGCTAAAGAATTATTAGATGAGTTAGGTGTGGATAAAAAAGACGATTCCGACGTTAAAGTGAATGTGGAAACCGGTAATAAGTTCTATGATCGATTATTGGAAAAAAAGACAAAACGGTTGTATGTACAAGAAGAGGCATTAGGGATAAAACCTGATTCGGATAAAAAATAAATTTAGGTCAAGACAGCAAATACCCTACACTTTGCCATCGTTGTGCAGAGGTTGTTAAATCCCTATAATCCAAAGAACATAATACATACTATGATTTGTCTATTATGTATTAACTTCTAAATAGGAAACCCTTCTCTATACTATCTTTAGTTATTCTTATACTAAAGTAGTGAGAGAAGGGTTTTCTTGTTATATGTATCTGTCCTGTAAGTACGTTTATGAAAAATTTACATCCCTTAGTTTGTTAATTATTAAAAATTTATAGAAATTTATGAAATCATTGTATGCTATCTTTCTCATATAACTAATCGTATTAATTGCGACATTGTCATTTCCCTCATGAAAAATTAATGTAAAAATTTTTACTCATTTCACATTAGATTTAATGTCCTAGTTTAAGATGTTTATAGTTAGTTTAGTTCTTGTTCTTATATGAGAAGGAGGAAGAGAAATGGTTGCAGCAATCGTTAAAGCAATCTTGGCAGCGCTTACTGGTTTAGCTAACGCTTTATTGCCTTTATTCAAATAACAATTTCATTCCCCAGAAAAAAAGACCACCCAGCTTGCGGGTGGTCTTTTTTTCTTTTTGCCTGAAAATAGAAATCAATTTGTAACATAATGATTTAGAGAATCTTTAACTATCGTTTAACTATAGGGCTTTATATTGACTATGGAAAATAGCATACCTATAATTAAGATGAATAAACCATGAAATAAACGTGAAGGGCGGATAGGGTTGTGTGGTTTTATTTCTATACAAAACGAGGGGAGCGTGTAAGTTATGAGAAAAAAACATAATTATTAAGGCGTTAGTTTTTAGGATCTATAGGATGTGCTTTCACTATTACAGGAATGGCAGCCAATGGGCATGGGCAAGGTTACGCAGATTCTACTACAGAAGTGAATGGGGCAAAGCATGAAGCAGTTCGTTCAAATTGGATGGATCGCACAGATATTACTGTAGGGGCTCAATCTAAGATGGGAGCTCAAGTTTCTGTTGAAACATTACAACTTTTGACCCATTATGATGAAAACTCTAAATCAGTGTTCTTTGTACAAGGCGGCATCGGTAAAGGTGGACAAGAAGATAAGGCTAGTTATTTCTCTGGTGGTAATGGAGGATTTTGCTATCCGTACAATCCAATTACAAAAAAAGGTGAACAACGGTATAGACCTGAGGAACATCATGATACTAAGTCATTGGGGACTGTTGCCAATGTTGGGTTAGGCTATCGTGTTCTCAGTAAGCATGAACATGCGTATGTAGGCATTAATACGTTCTATGACCATTCTTTCTCGAAAAAATATAACCGTATCAGCGGCGGTTTGGAATATGTATCTGGCCTTAATGAAGTTCGCGCTAATATCTATAAGGGGTTAAATAGTACAAAATCTGAACCTTATAATGTACCTTTATATGAAGGTTATTTTGAATTCTTGTTAGATGGTGGCCCTGCAGGTTATACAGTTTACAAATCTCAAAAAAGCATTGTCCGGATATGATGTAAGCTATGCACGCACCTTTAAAAATGCTCGATGGGCACGTGCTTATGTAGGAGCTTATCATTGGAATGGTTTAGGTGTTAAAACTCATGGTGAAGGACCAGCCTTAGCTCTTAATGTTGGTAAAAGCCACGGCTGGCAAGCTGGTACTACATTGCAACTTACACCACATGTTTCTCTAGATGTAGGGGTATACATCAGATAATAATCATTCTAGTGGGGCCTATGGCTTTGTTAAATATACATTGGGTACATCTAAATTTGCTTGGCATGGTGGTAAGCACAGTGATGATACCATTACCAATGCACGGGCTAGAATGTTAGATAAAGTAGATCGCAGTCCAATGCAGTAGGTAATACCTATGAAGAATTCTGGATGGTAGTACCTTATGATCACTTATAAAGGTTAGTGGGGCGTAAGTAATATATGAAAAGCAAGTTAGTATTTAGAGCCATGGTATTAGGTGCCATAGCATGTGCATTTAGTGCTACAGGTTTTGCAGCAGATGTACAAAATGGACATGGACAAAGGTATTGCAGATTCTACTACAGAAGTAAATGGGGCTAAACATGAAGCAGTTCGTTCCCAATTAGTTAGATCGAACAGATATTGCTATAGGTGTGCAAAAGTGGAGGCTCATCTGATTCACACAAGGGATGTTCCTAGTGATTATAATAATAACTTTTATAATACAAAAATCAGATTACGGGAATATCACTAAAGCCTATATAGAAACATTGCAACCTAATTACTCATTATGATGAAAATTCTAAGGCTGTTGTGTTCGTACAAGGTCGTATTGGACGTGGTGGTGAGAAAATCTCTCTAAAGAGGTAAGAGGTTATTTTACCCCAGACCTTGTAATGACACCATTTGGGCAATTTTATGTTTTTACAGAAAATCAATACAGATGAAAAAACATCAGAGTCTTTAGGAACCGTTGGTAGCGTAGGTATTGGTTATCGTATTCTTAGTAAACATGAACATGCTTATGTAGGTGTTAACGCTTTTGTAGATCGTGCTTTCACAGGAAATTACAATCGTATCAGTGGTGGTGTAGAGTATGTGAATGGACTCAACGAAGTATATGCCAATGTGTATAGAGGCCTTGGTGATAAGGAACTCGTAAAAGGCGGTGGCGGTAATCCATATCCTAAACGTTTGTATCCTAATGGCTATCCAGATACATTCCCATATAATACCATTCCTAGTGAAAATTATAATACCTATAAAGGCGGTGGCGTGTTAGATGGCTATGAAATAGGGATTGTAAGATCCTTTAAAATGCACGTTGGGCTCGTGCCTATGTAAATGGTTATCGTTGGAACGGCAATGGATTTAACCATGAACAAGAATATAATTGGGGTCGTCCAGGTCATTGGTCCGTTCCATGGTTTACTGCACGAAATGCTAACCATTATAAAGGCATTAAAATTGGTGCTGAATTACAGTTAACACCACATATATCTTTTAGATATTGGGTATAACAATGCAAACAATATGTCGAAAGGGATGTATGGCACTCTTAAATATACATTAGGTACATCTAAATTTGCTTTCTGGGGTGGAAAGCATAGTGATGATACGATTACTACAGCTCGTTCTAAAATGCTAGATAAGGTACGTCGTCAAGACATGATTGTAGAATCCTTTTGATGACATTGAATACGATTATTTGGCGCCTAATTGATCATCTATAATACCACTGTAGTTTAGATTATAGATATTAAATAAGACATGTAATAATAGGAAAGTAATTTATATGAGCAAGACATTAATGATAAAAGCAATGGTTTTAGGTGCTGTAGCATGTGCATTTAGTGCTACAGGTTTTTGCAGCAGATGTACAAAATGGACATGGCCAAGGTATTGCAGATTCTACTACAGAAGTGAATGGGGCTAAGCATGAAGCAGTTCGTTCTAACTGGATGGACCGATCGTACAGATATCGTGGTTCGGCGTTGGTATGAAAAATTCGAAAGAGTCGAACCATCACTTCCATAATTTTACGCCTTGGGAAAATCATCCTACTGTAACTTCGAAAAGTTTAAAATCTACAGAACTCAACAAGTTATATATTGAGACATTACAACCTATAACCCATTACGATGAAAATGCTAAAAGTGTTGTCTTTGTACAAGGTCGTATTGGGCGCAGTGGAGAAAAGATTTCATCTAATAAATTAAATAATTATTGGGTTCCAGCCAGACCTGCAGGGACGTTTACGGTATATAATGGGCAAACAGATAAGGAAGAATCATTAGGGATGAATGCTAATATTGGGTATTGGCTATCGTCGCCTTAGCAAAGGTGAACATGCTTATGTTGGTGTTAATGCGTTCTATGACCATGTGTTTAAAGTGGTTATAAGCGCGTTAGTGGCGGTGTAGAATATGTGGCAGGTCTTAATGAATTTCATGCTAATCTGTACCGAAATCTGGGACTGATGAAAAGAAAATATATAGGACTCCATGGGGCGAAGTGATACTGTATGGTGATCCTGCAGGATTGTATCCATATGGTATGGATCGAATCAAAGTCTTTATAATTATGCTAGGGTTGATTATGAAAATCACTGGGCTCTAAGTGAAAATACTGTTGGCTAGAGGTTATGATATTGGCTATGCTCGAACATTTAAAAAATGCTCGATGGGCTCGTGTCTATGCGGACTATTATAATTGGCGTGGTAGAGAGGCTGTAAGAGTAGGGTATCATAAATTACCTAAACGCAATGCTATTAAAGGAACTTTAAAGTGGGGGGCAGAATTCCATATTACACCACATCTTACTCTTGATGCGGGTTATAAAACAGCGTCTCATCATTTGAGTGGTCCTTATGCAACTTTGAAATATACAATCGGTACATCCAAGTTTGCTTGGCGTGGTGGTAAACATAGTGAAAGTGCGATTACAACAGCTCGCTCTAAGATGCTTGATAAGGTACGTCGCATTGATATGGTTGTACAAGAAACTGTAGAAGAAACTTATGATCATGGCGTTGTCGATGTTGGCTTATAGGGGCTTTTGCGTACATTATCGTCATAATCATTTATAATAGTTTAGCTTGTTCATAGGTTATAAAAAGGAGCCAGTACATTATGTACTAGCTCTTTTATGTTCTTGGTTATTTCTATTGTAATGCCTTAGGTACGCTGAGTTTTTTTCAGTTGTCTAGTTCAGGGATTTCTAAGGTATTAATCGTTTTTTGAATCCAGTAGTTTAATGATACTTCGTTACCTAAATGTTGTTCAAATAAATAGGTATTACCTGGCGTATCTAGAGGTTTTCCATCTTTGTCGATGGAGTGACGCACGGATTCTTTCAAATAGAGTTGCACTCTAAATGGATTTGCGTGATTGCCTCTGAAAATGAAAATAGGATGGGCCAATAAAGTCATGGGTACGGACATTAATTTGTTCGTACTTTTTATCTTTAAGCCTTGTAATGCAGTTTGTATCATCGCATTAGCATCATCGTATTCTTCAAGTAAGAAATGCTTGTTGATCTACATCGAGTACATAATGCCAAGTTGGTTTTTCCTCGTTCGTTTCGATGGACCAGTTATCTCTAATGCAGGTAATTGGTGCGTATCGTAGAGGTCTTTTAATAGCTGAATGGTATTCTCTTTTTGAATAGTGCTCGATAGATCATCTCTTGACCTTCTGTAGGGTCATAACCATGTATTCTGACTTGGTACGTATCACGTAGCATACGCTTTACATCTAGCTTAAAAATGTTGCGTAGCTTGTCTGGAACGGATAGGAAATGATTGTAAAAGCTAAGTTTCATTTCGTCTTGTGATTCTAAGGCGTGCTCGATGGTTTGCCAATCATATAAGGTAGTATCCCATAAGAAGTCATCCATGTTTACAGATAAACGTGCTGCATTTTGAGGCCATTCCGTATGACCAGGACGTACTGTTGTTGTAGACTCTGTAATACCTTCCTTGTAACGCCAATGACCATCGACCTCTTCGAAGGCCGCTAATCGTTCTTCTGCTTCATCATCGATAGGAATACCCTTTAACTCTTCATCTAGGTTTGCTTTGTGAGACAGAATGTATTGATGGGATTCTTCGTAATAGGCTACAGCAGTATCTAAATCCAGGTTTGCCTGTGACATAGCCTTTTTCATAGGCATACCCTAAGGCAACTCGCGTTAAAGCTCGTGTAATATCATAGAAGAGAACACGATCTTCCTCTTCTAATGCGCGTTTTCCTCATCTAGTACACGTGTTAAGGATTGTACACCGAAACGTATATTTTCGTTACCCCTAAGCCATGGATTCGCATATAACCAATATATGGGCAAGGAGAACATAAAACGCTCTTTTTGTGGCTGCCATGTGTGTTAAGTCTGCAATGAGACCCCAGTCGAAAGGAAGGTGGCCTATGTGGAAAATATAACCGAAAGGCCGCTTGCAATGCAGCATAGCCGGCGTCGCTAAAATGCTTAGTAGCTGCGCGACGGTAGAGGCCGATTGCTTTTACAGGATTATACGGAATTAGGCGGCGTAGTTCTTTCGCATCATAAAAGTGATAGTAATAATCCGCTAATTCTGCTGTGCTTTCAGCTTGACCCAAGGCGGCACCTTTCGTGAACCATGTGAAAGCATCCTCAAATTTTCCATGTTCGTGACAGTTTAGACCGGTGTAGAGCATCATGGTTGGATTACCTAGCTCAGCAGCCGTTAAAGCTACACGGCGCGCATTATCAAAGTCGCCTTCGTCGATATAAATGTTGCGTAAATTGCCTTGGAACATGGCAAGTCCATTGTTGAGCGCTTTGTTAAACCATTCTTTGGCGAATTTAGTAGCATTTTCCTGTAATGTTTCGTCTGGAAACAGTGCCTTGTAAGGCTATAATACGTTCCTGTATAGAACCTTTTGTAAGCTTTGTTGAATCCGTTTTGCCAAACTTAGGCGGGGTGGTGTAATCATATCCCTTGCAAAGGCTAATACGGTCGTCATCGCGCCAGAAAAAAAGACATTGCCTATAATGTATTGGCAAAAGGCATCGCCTTGTTTAGCGTAGTCGTAAACGATATGAAACGCATCATCAAAGGATATTAACATATCCTTTTCAACCGTAGGTGTAATCGTTCCATTGATACGCAATGCTTGTAAGGTACCAATAGGACTACAACGGCGAATGCTATCATGCAAGCATTGATAAGTACGCATGTTATTTTCCGGAAAGTTTGATTCCTCCCATGTAAAGCGTGGACCTGCGTAGATACGAGCCAACAAAGCATACGCATCAGCTATCTCTCGAGCCTCTGGATTGTTTGCTATTTTTTAATGCGTCCTCTTTAGTGTCGATTTCGTTTTCCAGAGAGGTAGTCATATCGTTTCTCAACGCTTGATGATTCGGCTGCTCAGGGCTTTGTTGATTATTTACAATCAGCTCTAATTGGCGCAAACCTTCTTGAGCCATTTCTTGATTATAGGATTTAAAAATCATGTGGAAGACCTTTTCTAGGCGTTCCGTAAAGTACTGTGCCATAAGGCCTCCTTTTAATTAGTTACATTTACTATAGAATACGTATTTATTATATAAACGAACGCGAGGGACCGTGAAAGAGGGATTAAATAAAATCCCCTCTGTAAAAACTTCAGTGTCACAATATATGTGAGCCTTTTTTTAGAGGGGTCATATTTATCCTAGTTCATAGGGATAGATATTATTTTTTGTTGTAATCGCCGAACCATTTGTCGTAGATTTTTTGGTAAGTGCCGTCTTCTTTAAGTTCTTTAAGAGCTTTGTTAACAGCTTCTTGTAAAGCTTTGTTGCCTTTTTTCATGCCAAGAACTGTACCTTCAGCTTTAGTAGGTTCGCCTACGAGTTTAAGGTCTTTGTCAGCACCTTGTTTGAGGTAGTACATAGCCACTGCGTTATCGATGATAGCACCGTCGATTGTACCAGCTTTCAATTCCATGAAGATATTAGCATTGGAATCAATTTGTTTTACTGTTGTATTAGGGATTTTTTTTGAGCCATTTCAACAGGGATAGTACCGATTTGAGCACCTACAGTATGACCTGCTAATTCATCCATGTTATGGATTGTTGTGTTGTCTTTACGAACAACTGTGATGAAACCACCCTTGGTCGAAGTATACATCGGAGAAGTCCAATGCTTTTTCACGTTCCAGGTGTAGCATTGATACCTGCTGCGATCATGTCGATATCGCCAGATTGAACTGCTGGAATCAAAGCATCGAAGCCCATGGATTTGAATTCCATTTTTAAACCAAGTTTTTTTAGCAATTGCTTCGGACAAATCAACGTCGAAACCAACGTATTTGTCGCCTTCAGTGAATTCGAATGGTGGGAATGTAGTTTCAGAACCTACACGCAATACACCTTCTTGTTGTGTCATTTTAGGTTTGTCGTTGCCACAACCAGCCAATAAACCCATTGCTGCTACCGCTACGAGGGCGATGGCTGTCAATTTTTTGAACTTAAACATAGAAACCTCCTCAAACATCCATATACATGGTTTATCAAATTCTGTTTATATTGTACGGAATTTTACAATAATAGGCAATAACATTGTATAATTAAGAGTAAACGAGTTTTAATTTATCATTATTTTAAAATTTTATTTAAGATGGCTCTCTCTTAGGCCATTTTATAGTAATATAACATTTTCTGTTTTTAATTGTAATCCTCATTCTTTACAATCATTGGCGTATATACATGGAGGCACTATGTCCCTTACAAATACTTTTTCTGATCTTTTGTAAAAGCTTCGCACCTGATGCGTTTGCCATTAATTATACATTAGCTAAGAACCCTGAACTTTCCAGTCATGAATTTGAGACCGTAAAAACGATTGGTGCTGTTCTTGAAAAATATGGTATGGATGTAACTTATGAATTTTGTAATCTACCAACTGCGTTTATGGCGTCTGCTGTAAAGATAGATAATCCAAAGGGGCGCTTGGCTATCCTACTGTGAATATGATGCGTTGCCTGAAGTAGGGCATGCATGTGGTCACTGTGCCAGTGGTTCTATGAGTGTACTCGCCGCATTAACGCTCCGCAAAAAATGCAACAAGACGGCGTTGCTTTCAATATGGACATTGATATCATCGGTACACCTGATGAAGAAGCCACAGGTTGCAAGGTAGATATGTGTAATGCTGGGGTATTTAAGGACTATGATTTAGCTATCATGGTTCACCTCGATGGTGAAGAAACACGACCTAATTCACAATTCTTGGCACTAGACTGTTTCCGTGCACGCTATCATGGTAAACCAGCCCATGCGGCTGGTGAGCCTTGGAATGGCATCAATGCGGTAAACGGCGTGCAACTCGCTATTCACGCGATGGATATGATGCGCCAACAAGTGCGACCTGAAACGCGCATCGGCACATGGATCATTGCCGGTGGTACTGCATCTAATGTTATCCCTGAGTTTGGCGAGTTAGAAGTAACCGTACGTCATACAGAACGGGACTATTTGAATGGCCTATCTGAACAGATTAAGAAAATTTTTGAAGGGCCGCCCTTTGTACTGGAACAACAGTGGATATAGAATTTTACGGCAATCCCTATGATGATATGAACCAAAACCACCGTGGTACTGCTCTTATTGAAAACGGTCATGGCAGATATGGGCCTAGACTTTGAACCGGGACCAGCAGCCCTCGGCGGTAGCTCCGACATCGGTAATGTGAGCTATCAATGTGCGGCGTTCCATCCCTAAATTACGACTTGCTGGGGACGGTAAAGTATGCCACTCTAAAGAATTCGCAGCCGCTATGCTAGAACCAACCATTGAACAAACAATCCTTGATGGAGCCAATATTATTGGTCGTACATTATTAAGTTTGGTAGAAGACCCAGCAGTATTAGAAGAGATTGTAGCTGAATTTAATGCATCTAAGTAGCTGAATTTAATGTATCTAAATAAAGTGCTTTCTATATCTATCAGGATGGCTGTAATAGTGTAGATAGAATTCGTGGTCTTTTTTCAGATTTATTAATGATGGATGATAATGAGATGTTTCCGTTTATAAAGCTCTGAATTTTGGTGAAATAGGCACCTAACTCACGGTCGTGATAATAGAGCGTCCAGACCACGTTATTTCCCGCGATGACTGGAATGTACTTAAACTCAAGAAATTCGAATAAACCGGCTATGGATATATCATCTGGTACGATAAATTCTTCGCGATGCCAACTAGCATCATCGGCTGCACAAACTGCATCTCGATCAATTATGATACGCATATGATTTCACTTCCTATCTATGTCTTATATACTATCTAAATGTCTTACAGGATACATTTATCTGTGTATTCTTTTAACAGATATATTTGTAACTATTACTGTACTACTGATTGAAAATAATATCTATCCATTTATATACCGTATTAAAGGAGGCATCATGTCCTCAACTGAAACCTTACAAATTAAAAATTATATAGGTCTCACCGGCGATAAAACCATTCGATTCATTGCATCTGATGTAGATGGTACATTGGTTAATGATGCGAAAGCAATTCCTAATGAGGCTATCGAGGCGATTCGTGCCGCTCGTGAAAGTGGCATTCGTGTAGCCATCGCTTCTGGTCGCGCTTGGAATGAGATGAATGATGTTATCGAGAAACTACCATGTTTACGCTATTTCATGTGTACCAATGGGGCCTATGTAATGGATAAAGATGAAAAAACGCACTTTATTCCATGTAACCTTTGATAAAGAACAGGCCTTATATTTATTGCGTAAACTTTTAACCTATGGCGTTTATGTAGAGGCCTATGTGAAAGATAAAATCTTTGGTATGTATCCGCCGTCCAGATGCATTACGCCTGAACGATTAAGCGTGCTAGTGATTGTAAATCGCCTAATACAAAAAGGTTCGGTTGGGCTCATGGATAATCATCTACCTAGCTTAATGAATCATCCTCAACTTGATGTACCTGAGGGACATCTACCTGGTGAAACCCACGATCACTATGCCTTAGCTGAAGGTGATGAAGCAGCAAATGATAACTTATCTGAATGTGAAGTAGAACAGTCTAATTTCTTCTTTAGACCTAATATTCGCCCATTTATCTTAGCAACGCGTACTATGGTATGTGATTTACTAGCTCATATGGAATCTTTGGACGAAGGTCCTGAGAAAATCAAATATTCTACGGTGATGAGCCTATGCGCCAAAGAATCTTTACAAGATTTGCGTGATGAATATCAAGGTATGTCTCATGATGGTACAGGCCGTGAACGTTTTTATGATGTACTGCTCTCTAGTGAAGGTAATCTCGAATTCGTACTACCACATACCACAAAGGGACCGCTGTAGAAGCACTGGCAAATCACTGGAAATTTAGTCCCGATGAAGTCATGACCTTGGGGGATAGTGAAAACGACCTATCCATGCTACGATTTGCGGGGTGCTAGCGTAGCTATGGGCAATGGGAAGCCAAATATTAAAGAAGCAGCGCGTTATGTGACGACCGATAATAACCATCATGGCGTGGCAAAAGCAATCTACTCAGCTATTGCGTACAATAATGAATTACTAAAAAAAGTAATCATACCTCAAATTAGAATACTACCAGTTAAAAATGTAAATTTTTCTAATTTGGATTGTGTTCGATATGTGTAAATCTGAGATACTACCAGTTAAAGTAAATCTTTCTAATCTGGATTGTACTAGATATGTGTAAATCTGAGATACTACCAGTTAAAAGTAAATCTTTCTAATTTGGATTGTGTTCGATATGTGTAAATCTGAGATACTACCAGTTAAAAGTAAATCTTTCTAATCTGGATTGTACTAGATATGTGTAAATTTGAGATACCACCAGTTAAAAATAAATACTTTTAACTGGTAGTATCTGAAAAAAACTATATATATTTGTTTGTCTGTTTGTATTCCAATCGGTTTTATAGTGAGGCATTGCTCGAAAGTGTATTATAGGTAATACATTGCTTTAGCTGATGTTAGAGCAGAATGCTAAGTTAAAAAACCCATAGGAGGTGATGTAGAATGGGAAATCTAAAGTTTAATATAGATGATACTTGTGTTAAGTGTGGTGCGTGTGCCGTAGATTGTCCTGTTCAATGCATTACCCAAGGGGAGACTCGGTTTAATATAGGTAAAGGTTGTATCGGATGTGGCGATTGTTACTATCTGTCCTAGGTGCCGTAAAAATGTCTAAACGTGAGACTGATAAAGAATAGTCTCTTGAAAGGGCGAATGATCTTAAGGTCATCTCATTGTATTGAGTTTTGTATAGAGTAAAAACCAAAATCCGAACATTAAAATATTAATCATAAATTTCATACGGAATATATGGAGTCCGTATACTTCGTATGGTATAATGAAATATAATGAAATTTAGCGTTTTGCTCGAGAAAACGCACCGCCAGTACAAGAAATGTAAGGGCATTAAAAAATAGTGAATATACTTTCACAAATAGATGCATATGGAGGAACATGGAAAACAAGGAATTTGTTATTGTTGTTGACTTTGGTGGTCAATATAATCAATTGATCGCGCGCCGTGTTCGTGAAAATCACGTATACTGCGAAGTATATCCATACAACAAAGCGCTGGACAAAATTAAAGAATTAAAACCGCAAGGTATCATCTTCACAGGTGGCCCTAACAGCGTGTATGAAGAAAATTCTCCTAAAATTGAAAAAGAGATTTTTGAACTTGGTATTCCAGTTCTTGGCATGTGCTATGGTATGCAATTTATGGCGCATACATTGGGTGGCGAAGTTAAATCTGCTGGACAACCGTGAGTTTGGTAAAACACCTACTAAAGTGGACACTACATCTCCATTGTTCAAAGGCTTGGACGAAGACCAAGTTGTTTGGATGTCGCACGTTGACTATGTAGCAAAAGTTCCTGAAGGGTTCGAAATCGTTGCGCATACAAAAGACTGCCCTGTTGCATCTATGCAAAATAAAGAACGTAAATTATATGCTATGCAATATCATGCAGAAGTATTGCACACTGAACATGGTAAAGAAATGCTTCACAACTTCTTGTATGAAGTATGTGGTTTCACAGGCACATGGACAATGGCAAACTATGCAAAAACTGCTATTGAAGAAATCCGTAACACTGTAGGCGATGGTAAAGTATTATTAGCATTGTCTGGCGGTGTAGATAGCTCCGTTGCAGCAGCTCTTATTTCTAAAGCTGTTGGCGACCAATTGACTTGTATCTTTGTTGACCATGGTTTAATGCGTAAAAACGAAGGCGACGAAGTTGAAGCAGCTTTCAAAGATTCCGGCATGCATTTCATCCGCGTCGATGCAGAAAAAACGTTTCTTAGATAAATTGGCTGGTCTTGAAGATCCAGAAGCTAAACGTAAAGCTATCGGCGAAGAATTCATCCGTGTATTCGAAGACGAAGGTCGTAAAATCGGCTCCGTTGACTTCTTGGCACAAGGTACAATCTACCCTGACGTTATTGAGTCCGGTACTGGTGAAGCAGAAGTTATCAAATCTCACCACAACGTAGGCGGCTTGCCTGCAGTTGTAGACTTCAAAGGCCTTATCGAACCATTGCGCAACCTCTTCAAAGACGAAGTACGTGAACTTGGTTCTGAATTAGGTTGGCTGACTACCTCGTATGGCGTCAACCATTCCCAGGTCCTGGTCTTGCTATTCGCGTAATGGGCGAAATCACTAAAGACAAACTTGACATCTTGCGTGATGCGGACTACATCTTCCGTGACGAAATTGCAAAAGCTGGCCTTGATCGCGACATCAACCAATACTTTGCAGTATTAACATCTACACGTACTGTAGGCGTTATGGGTGACTTCCGTACATACGATTACACATTGGCATTGCGTGGCGTAACAACAACAGACTTCATGACTGCTGACTGGGCACGCATCCCTTACGACGTATTGGACACAATCTCCCGTCGTATCGTAAACGAAGTACAACACATCAACCGTATCGTGTACGATATTACATCTAAACCACCTGCTACAATTGAGTGGGAATAAGAATAACAAATAATTCTGGCTATACATTTGCCCAAAAGAAATAAAGCCTCCTGTCATTTTGGCAGGAGGCTTTTATGACTATATATGGTTAATAAATATAATAATATATTTTTTCCACTATGAGAATGGTGATGAACAGACTCATAAGGCTAAGATTGTATTTGAGAAATGTGATATCGATGATTTAGAAATTCTTGTTTTTAATAGCACAATGTTAGATACTTTCAGAGGTAAAAAGAATTGAGTTACCTCAGTATCAACAGGAGTATAGTGAAAGTGAGTTTGAGGTCATTACGGAGACCTATAATTGGGGCCACGCTGTATTCCAGGGGTGGTTATGGACTGAAGGAAATCCCGTACACTGTATAATGAACATATACTTTTATGAGTAATATGGTATATGTAATTGAATGAGGCAAAGCCTAATATAAGTTAATATTTTGTTAGTTTTTGAAATTGTAAATTACTTTGTTATAAAAGCAGATATGGAGTTCTTTATTATGGAAGGTGTTAATTCTGTAAGGATATAAGGATATGAAAACTTTAAAAGATTTTTAGATAGCCTATATATTTAGATATTATAGAGGAATTGGGACCTGATAACTTTAATAAAGAACTACAAAGTATAGAAATTCAAGAACTAAGAAATCGATTGAATCAAAGACAATTCTTATTAGAAGGGTTTTAATTGCAAGTTATATTCTGAGGAAGAGTTAATGCAGTTTTCGAGCAATTAATAGAATACAATCGTAAAGAACTGATTCTTTGGAGTAAAGCCTTTTTTGGCAATACAGTGATGAAACTTGTGAAGAATATCCTGATGGGAATTTCCGAAAGGCGAAGAATTAGATAGAGAAGATAAATCAACTATACTTGAAATAGGAAAATATTCTATAACAAGTATTGCTTCATATATGATTGAATTTGATATTTTGAAAAATCACCCAGAAATATTAGAAGACTATTATAAAAGATTGCATATTCCCGGTGCAGTGAAATACGGACGAGAAATTAAGGCGCTTTATAAAAGTCTTTTTTTTTAGTTAGAATATATAATATAGTTTTAGAAAATAAGGAAATTTTTAAAAAGGTTCTAGATTGATTAGATAATCTTAACATAGAGCAATTTAGTTTTACTCTGATATACTATACAGGCGATATGGTATATGTAATTGATGAGGACTAATATGAGCAATTTAGATTTTACTATTAGTTGTACTGTAACTTTTTTTTAGCAAGAAAATACAAACCCACCAAATTTAAATAATGGAAAGTATTGCTCTCATATTGTTGTAAAAGGCACTAAGGAACCTATTGAAGTTAAATTTTATTGATGGTGAAGATGTTATCTTTGATCGCCAATACGCGCCAATGCGTTGCCAGTAAATGAAGATCTAGATTATTCTAGTTTACAAGTTGGCACGGAGTTCCTTATTATGGAAGGTAGTTTAATTGTTGGAGAGGGGCTTGTAAAAGAAATCTTCCAACATACACCATATGAGAAGAAATAGTTGTGAGGATTGTATCCTTTGGAGTGTATATGATTAGAATAGTTGATGGCAAGCCGTATTTGGATCAAGTAAAGGCATTAATTCTTGAGTATACGCAGTGGCTTAATCGCGATTTGTCCTTTCAGAATTTAGATAAAGAATTGGCTGATATTGCTGAGAAATATACGGCTGAATGGTGAGTTATTAGTAGCTATCGATGATAATAACGTGGTGCTCGGCATGGTGGCGTATTATCAGCATAGTGAGAGCCGTTGTGAAATGAAACGTCTCTATGTACGTCCTGAGGGGCGCGGTCATGCTCTAGGCGATCGTCTTATTGAAAGTATCATGGACCATGCTAAGGCCTCTGGTTATAAAGAAATGGTGCTAGATACAATTGCACCATTGCAAGCAGCCATCCATTTATACAAGAAGCATGGTTTTGTTGAATGCGAGCCGTATTATCATAACCCTATGGATGATGTTATCTATAGGAGCAAGGAACTTGTTTAATAGAGATTATCTATTTGATAGAGCATATATATCAGGATTTATTGAAGGAGCTATTATGGCGATTACCTATACTGAAGAGCGAAATTTTACCCACCAGCAGGTAGCAGATTTATTTCTGTCTGTTCGTTGGGTAGTCGGTAAATATCCTGACCGATTACATAAGGCTCTAATGAATTCATCTCGTGTGATTACTGCTTGGGATGGTGACCGTTTAGTTGGTCTTATTCGTGTTATGGACGATAGCGAGCTGGTGTGTTTTATCAATTATGTGCTGGTTCATCCTGATTATCATGGCCAAGGTATTGCAGGTCAGTTACTAGAAATGGTGAAAGACGCTTACAAGTCGTACTTGTACATTAATGTTATGATTGGTGATAGCACTAATGCACCGTTCTATGAGAAGCATGGGTTTAAGATAAAAGAGAACTCATTGCCGATGCAGTATCGCAATGTACCTAAATATACGAAAAGCTGATGGGTCAGGATAATCTGTAAAAAAGCTGGTTACATTACTCCTTGTACATAGCGTTACGTGTAGCCTTTATTTTATAAACGGTATATACTAAAACTATGTATGTACGATGGAGAAGAAGATGGATATAGTAATACGAAAAGCAACAACCGAAGATTTAGATTTAGTAACGCATATAGAAGCAACTTGTTTTCCTCCGGCAGAGGCGGCATCTCGTGAGGCGTTTAAGAAAGATTAGACCATTATGCTGGTCAGTTTTTAATTGCCTTTGACGGGGATACTCCTAATCGGTTTTATCGATGGCTTCGTAACAGATGATGAAATTTTAACGGATGAGATGTTTGCCGATGCTTCCTTGCATAATCCCCTAATGGCGCATGGCAGATGATATTTGGTCTAAATACATTGCCAGCGTATCGTAATCGTGGTGTGGGTGGTAAGTTAATTGAGGCTTTATCGACCTTGGCGAGAGAGGAAAAACGTAAAAGGCGTTATTCTAACCTGTAAGGAAGAAAAGATTCATTATTACGCCAAGTTTGGCTTTGTAAATGAAGGTGAGTCTGAATCTGATCACGGCGGTGCTAAGTGGTATCAGATGCGTGTTGTGTTCTAGTCATATAATTAAATATGAAAAATAAGAAGCTGAAATCTTGCAGACTAGCATTGATTTCAGCTTCTTTTTTGTTGGGAAAAATATGTATTTTTGAAGGCGTCTAATTAACATTCATTAAATAAAATTAATTAAATGATTTCCTTTAACCTGCGCTACACCTTTTATCGGTCAGCATATAGTATCCATTTGTTACATACAACAAGCCTTGTTTCTTAAGGTGTGATGCGGCTTGGTGTGTATAGTCTGGCTTCCAGTTCAAGTGTTCGTGAATGGTGCCGATGCCGTTTTCAATGGCCGCCATAGGTGTATTCATATGGGTATAGATGTGGCAGAGCATCATCGTTTCTCGATAGTGACGACGCAAGTGGCGTTGGCGACGATAGGTTGCGATATAGCCCGTCTTTGGCGTGCAAATAACGGCAATTAATAGGGCGAGACCTATGGTTGTTGCGATAGCGCCTGCAATGGATACGTCTAGGGTGAAAGCAACTTCTGTACCGATGACAGCACAGATAATGCCGATGATGATACTGCTAATGAGCATGGCTTTCACAGAGTCAGTCCATAAATAAGCGATGACCGCAGGCCCAATCATGAGGCCGATAACGAGGATGGCCCCTACCGCTTGGAAGGAAGCCACCACGGTAAGGGACACCATGGTCATGAGCACGTAATGGATGAGGGCTGGCATAAAGCCGAAGAGCCCTGCTAATAGTGGATCAAAGGTGGATAGCTGCAATTCCTTGTAGAAGAGCATAACTAATAGGAGGTTGATGACCGCTACCCCAAGGGAGATCCATAGTGATACAGGACCTAGGTCGGTACCGTTTACAATCCATCTGTCGAATGGGGCGAACGCGATTTCCCCGAGAAGTGCCGTATCTACGTCAAGGTGTGCGTTGCCACTGTAGAGACTGACGAGGATGATGGCAATGGAGAATAGAAGGGGAAGATGATACCAATGGACGCGTCTTCGTTGACGAGGCCCGTGTTATGAATCATCTCTGTAAGCCATACCGTTCCTACGCCGACTACGGTTGCCCCTACTAAAAGCAAGGGGCGAGTTTAAGTCTTCTGTTACAAAGAAAGCGAGTACGATGCCGAGGAATACGGTGTGCGTAATGGCGTCGGCCATCATGGACATGCGGCGCAGCACGAGGAATACACCAGGGATAGCGCACGCAATGGATACGGCGATGGCGATGAGTAAAATCTCTGTATGTACTGTCATGGGGCACCTCCTATGCGAGGCTGTCCACCCTCTGCTCTATATATTTTTGTTGTAAATCGGCAGGACTTATCTTTGCGGTTTCTGATAATAAAGCTTGTTTTGATTGTTTGTTTTACGATATTGCCATAAGATGCCTCTATTAGGTGCAAAATATGAGGCTCAACAGTACGATAACCGATAGAATGACGATGATTGCAGGACCTGTAGGCAGTTTTTGTACTGTTGTACTCCAAATGGTGCCGCCAATAGCAGATACCATACCGAAACATCCTGCTAGTATACACATGGTACCTAGCTTGTTCGTCCACTGACGGGCGCCTACGGCCGGTGCAATGAGTAGGGAACTAATCAAGATAGCACCTACTGATTGAATGCCGATGATGATGGTCATGATCAATAGTGAACGATATAAAATGAGTGTAAAGGTGACGGAATTTGCAATGTTTTGGCGTATTCTACGTCAAAGGAGATGAGCTTTTAGTTCTTTCCAAAATAAGGCTGTTAAAACGATAATGATGAGCGCTGCTGCTGATGTAATGTACACATCGCGAGCTAATATGGTGGCGGCCTGTCCAAATATAAATTTTGAAAGCCCCGCCTGACCTGCATTGTTCAGACTTTGAAGGTAGGTGAGTAGAACCATACCAAGACCAAAGAAAGCAGATAGTATAGTAGCCAAAGCCCCATCGAATTTGATTTTACTATTTTCTACGGTGATGGTAATGAGCCATGCCGCAGTGATAGAGGACAGGGCAGCACCTATAATGAGTACCTCAATGTCTTTTATACCAGTCAGCAAGAACGCGATGACTACACCAGGCAGTGCCGCGTGGGAGAGGCCGTCACCGATGAGGCTTTCCTTGCGCAGTACAGCGAAGGTGCCTGCAATACCACTGGCAAGGCCCAAGAGAGCCGTGCCGAGCAGTACCATTTGCGTCGTATAGGATTGGAGTATGGTCATACAATCCTCCCCTTGCCGTAGGTGCGCTCGATGGCCTCATCGGTAAAGGTCTCTGCTACGGGACCATAGGCGACAGTTTGCTTATTTACCATCGTTACCCAATCGAAATATTGGGGCACCGTATTTAAATCGTGATGTACGACAATCACCGTTTTGCCACGAGCTTTCATTTCTTGTAAAAGGGAGATAATAGCATGTTCTGTTGTTTTATCGACGCCCTTTGAAAGGTTCGTCCATGAGGTAAATGTCTGCTTCTTGTACGAGGGCACTTGCGAGAATACACGCTGTTGTTGTCCCCCTGAAAGTTGACGAATTTGCCTGTTTACATAGTCGCTCATGCCCATTTTTTCAATCATGGAGAGGGCCAGATTCCTTATCCTTTTACTTGGTCGTTTGAACCAACCTAGATGACCATAGCGGCCCATAAGTACAACGTCTAATACTGTAGTAGGAAAGTCCCAGTCTACGCTACCGCTTTGAGGGACATAGGCGATTTTCTTGTAATCCTTTTTGTCCATCGCAAGGTGGTGGTCGATATAAAACTTAACACTACCTGAGATAACTGTTAATAGGCCTAACATGGCCTTTAATAATGTAGATTTACCGGCCCCATTAGGGGCCGACGATGGCCGCTAAGGAACCGATGGGTACCTTCATATCTACGTCCCATAATACGGGTTTTGTCGTATAGGCTACGGTCATATCTTCAACTTCAACGGCCCATTCCATAGAGACCTCCTTTTATCAATAGTGCTACTATCGCTGTATTGTTAGTAGTAGCACTTTACTTACATAGGACGTACACTGTATATCGTCCTTGTTTTGAAACGTTATTTGTTATTTAAGTGCTTTTAGCGATGGTATCGATGTTGGCTTTTACCATACCGATATATGTGCCGCCTTCAGTGCCTTCAGAACCGAGGGAGTCGGAGTATAATTCGCCACCGATGGCAACGTTCCAACCTTTAGCCTTAGCTGCTTCTTGAACGGCTTCAATTGTTTTGTGTGGTACAGAAGATTCTACGAAGATCGCTTTGATTTTTGTGATCACGATGAATTGAACAAGTTCATTCACATCTTGTGTGCCTGCTTCTGTAGCAGTACTTACACCTTGCAAACCTTTTACTTCAAATCCATACGCGCGAGCAAAGTATTGGAAGGCATCGTGTGCTGTTACGAGGACACGAGATTCTTTAGGAATTGATTCTGCTTGTGTTTTTAATGTATGCATCTGTTTCATCTAATTTAGTGAGGTATGCATCATAGCGTTTTTTTGAAATCCTCTTTGTGAGCTGGATCTGCTTTCGCAAGACCTTCGTAAACCGCTTTGGCAGCAAGTTTCCAGTTAGCTACATCGAACCAAATATGAGGGATCTTTAGTTTTTACGCCATCTTCTTCGTCAAAGTCAAGTAGAGTAGCTGGATCAATAGCGTCGGATACGCGGATAGTAGCTTTATTTTGTTTTGTTAAATTATCGAAAATGGAACCCATTTTACCTTCTAAGTGAATGCCGTTGTACACCACAACATCTGCCTTAGACATAGTTGTTACATCGCCGGCGCTCGCTTGGTAGAGGTGAGGGTCTACGCCAGGGCCCATGAGTCCTTGGACGGATACATGGTCACCGCCAATTTCTTTTACTAAATCCGTTAACATTGTAGTAGTAGCCACAACATTTAATTTTTTCTGACTGTCTTGGGCTGCATCTTTTCCACAGCCTGCTAATGCGAACAACATAAGTGCTAATGATACGACGACTAGTAAGATTCGATTGAATTTCATAATAAACCTCCTTTTTATAGATATTAAATTTAAACAGAAATATAGCCGCTACTAACGTAGCGGCTATTGGCAGTAATACGTTCGTCTGCTTGGGTCATGATCATTTAGTGAATAAGAGCAATTTTGTAGATGGTTAGGCCCAACGAGGGCAACGATACCAAGTACCATCATGACCTTCATTTGAATACGCTTTCTACGTCTCATGATGAACCTCCTTTGTGTAGTTTTTTGTCATATCTACCTGATATGTAAGTCCGAACAGTTATCTTGTATTCAATATATCATAAATGAGAAATTTTATCAATAAGAAAATGTTCTTTAAATATTCATCTTTATTTAGTATGATATTATTCATAGACTCAAAATAATTATTTTAGGAGGCTTATTATGAATAAATTATTCAGATTCACTGCGGCGGCTTTACTTGTTGCATCTTTTGGCGTATTAGGTAATTATACAGCTGATGCAGCTAAGTTCTTAGAATCTCCTCGAGAAGTGGAAATTGTAAAACCTGAGTTACCTGAGGTTCCTCAAACAGCTACCGTAGCACCTACTATGCGCGTACGCTTTTTGATTGATAAAAAGGGAATGTTAAAAATGTATTCGTGGAACGTTCTTCTGGTTATGCTCCAGTTGACGAAGCGGTGAAAAAAGCCATTTTACAATGGAAGTTTACACCTGCTATTGGTGTAGATCCAAAAGGCTCATGAATCTATTATTGGAATGACAATTACTCTACCTAAACAAGCTGTAACAGCTAAATAAGGAGAAAATGATGAAAAAAGTGTTGCGTTGTACTGTGTTATGCGCATTGTTTGTAACTAGTATGGTAGCCTCTGTGTTGGCGGCTCCATTCCAATTGCCTGTAGCCATATCTACTCCATCTGTAGATCAAATTAATATTGCTGGTTATGGCGATTCGATTCATAGTGCAGATGTGCGTTTTACCATTAATGAAGATGGTTCTGTAGGGGATATAGAGGTCGTAAAATCTAGTGGCGTTACGGCCCTTGATGAAGCCTTGTTGAAAAATTTCTACATGGCGTTTTACCCCTGCTACAGATTCCGATGGTAATCCAGTAGCATCTTCTAAAACTGAATATATTGATTTTAGAAATTAATAAAGGCACTCATACATTGTATGGGTGCCTTTTATGTGCTGGTGAAAGTACTTAAGGGTTTTAATTATATGGGGTGAAAGTATTTTGTGGCTCAATTATCTTTGGAAATGTATCCTCAGCAACTGAAAATTACTTTCAAAATGAGTATAATAAATGTATATTTAATATAGTAATAAGATATTGTATATACTAATAGTCTTTGACCCATGGAGGTATAAGCATATGAATCCATTACAACAAAAGCTAGATATTAATAACGAACGGTACAGAATTATTGTATCTATTAAAGAGGATTATTTAGACGGTAAATTATCCTTGGAAGAGGGTAATCGTATTTTAAAAAGAAAAGTTAGGCACTTGTACGCCTGACGAATTTGCTTATGCAGAGCAAAGTTTGAAAGGTGTCTATAAGGATGAAGAAATACTAGACAAGATGGATGATTTGTTGAATTTATTTGACGGTGTATTAGTGCGTGCCGAAAATGAGTACCCAGAGAATCATCCGTTGTGGGCATACTTTAGAAGAAATCAACGCTGTTGAAAAGGTAGCCCTTGAAGCAGACAAATTGTTAAAACAAGAGAAGTTTATAAAAAATCCGTGGCTTGGCGTTTTTGATTCCTTAGCAGAATGGCGTATTCATCTATCTCGTAAACAAAATCAACTATATCCAATGTTAGAAAATCATGGGTTTTGACCGCCCAACGCGCATTATGTGGACCTTTGATGATGCTGTGCGCGATGCTATCTCTGCATCCTCTGCATTGCTTCGGGAAGATAAATACGAAGAGTTCTTAGCATCCGTGCCGGAAACATTGGCAAAGTTACGTGATTTGAACTCTAAGGAGTTAGAGGTTTTATTGCCAACATCCTTTAAATTATTAAGCGATGAAGAGTTTGTGCGCATGAGCAAAAATGACCATGAAATCGGTTATGCTATTATTAACGCACCAGGTTTATATGTCGTGCCAGGTATTAACGATTCCGCAGCCTCATTAAATGGAAATACTGCTAGTCAAAATAGTGCAGTATCTAATGAGTTTCTAAATGATTTAGCAGGCTTGTTATCTAAATATGTAGGTCCTGTAGGTGGAGCACAAGTTGGTAAGGATACAGTCCTCGATGTGGCGACAGGCAAATTAACCTTAGAGCAAATCAATTTGCTGTTCCGTCATCTTCCAGTAGATTTGTCTTATGTTGATGAAAATGAACTCGTTAAGTTTTACAGTGATACGCCACATCGTATATTCCCTCGCAGTGCCAATGTTATTGGTCGTGAAGTGAAGAATTGTCATCCTGCTAAGTCTGTTCATGTTGTAGAAGAGATCGTAGAGAAATTTCGTTCTGGTGAGCAAAACCAAGCTGAATTCTGGATCAATAAACCGGGATTGTTTATCTACGTTATCTATACAGCAGTACGTGATGAAAATGGTAAATTCCGCGGTGTCTTAGAAATGATGCAAGATTGTACTCATATTCGTGAACTTGAAGGCTCTCGTACCTTGTTGACTTGGGATAAGACTGATTTTGTAGGAAATACAGATAATAATGGTAATGATAAATCCCTAGCTCAAGAGGCCGCAGAAGAGGTTGATGAAGAACCACTTACTACCGATGCAGATGGGAGATTCCATATCGATGCAAAGACTACGCTATCTAACTTAATTAAACAAAGCCCTGAAGTGGTAGATTATTTGATTTCTTTGAATCCTAAGTTTGAGAAATTGAAAACTCCGATGGTAAAGGTTATGGCTAAGGTGGCTACTATTAAGATGATATCGCAGAGCGCGGTGATTTTGATGTAGATGATTTGATTGGTAAAATAGATGGCTTTTATTAATAAAGCTAAAAAATAAATATGTTGCACTAATTTGAGATAAGCATGCATTAGTTTATTTTTATTTCTTATAATTCATCTGTTTTTTTTATTACATTACAAATTTGTCTGAAAAGGGTACAATAAAACATAATGAAAGTATTTTTTATGCCAAATTTGAGGCAGTATTTTCTTATCTTAAACTACTTTTACAAGAGAAATTACGTATATATTAAAGGTGAGGATCTGGATACTATGTCGACAAGACGCGTTTGGAAGCAAAGTGAAATTAAAACAAACCCATTATTTTCTAAGATGCGCAGTACTATTGAAACTGCATTTTATGGAAACAATGTAACGCCTATTACATCTGTGGCACAAAGCGTACCAATTGGCCACTGAAGAACCTGGTGTTATCGTCCTCGATATGCCTGTATATAAACCATGCGAGCAAGGTTTGCCAGCTGATGCAAAGGTACTTGTTACAAATGACGGTAAAACTACAGGTCGCTATGCAAAAGCTCGTCGCATTATTGGCGATGAAGGCATTGACGAAGTGGAACTTGCTAATATTGCACGTGATGCAGTCTATGATAGCCGTGGTAAAGAATGGATTTCTGCTGATACTATCGTAGGTCTTGATAAAAATTTACTGCTCGTGCGCATTTGATGATTCCAAAAGACCATGCATCCATTTTGTATTCTTGGATCATGAACTTTAAGTTCTTTGATGCAGCTGTAAAAGAATTCTACAATGATAGCGTAGAAATTCCAGAAGGCGACATTTATATCTATTCTGATCCTGACTATGTGGTACCAGGTCATCCAGGTGGGCTTGCTATTTTTGACCCAGCTCATAACTGCGCTATGATTCTTGGTATGCGCTACTTCGGTGAGCATAAAAAGGTACCCTTACATTGGCGTGGTCCTTGGCGAATCGTTTTGATTATGTAGCATGCCACGGCGGTATGAAACGTTACAATCTTGACAATGGTAAAAGCTATACAATCGGTGTATTTGGCTTTGTCCGGTTCTGGTAAATCTACATTAACTCATGAAAAGCATGATGGTCGTTATGATATTTCTATCTTGCATGACGATGCGTATATCATTAATACTAATGACTTGAGTTCTATTGCTCTTGAACCTACATATTTCGACAAAATGCAAGACTATCCTGTGGAACATCCGGCTAATGAATTCTTGTTAACACTACAAAAATGTTGGCGTAACTATGGATGAGGATGGCCGTAAGGTTGTGTTGGCAGAAGATGTGCGTAATAATAATGGTCGCGCTATTAAATCTCAATTCTGGACAGATAATCGTGTAAACTACGTAGATCAACCAGTTAATGCCATTGTATGGCTTATGAAAGATAAAACTTTGCCACCAATCCTTAAAATTAATGATCCTGTTTTGGCATCTACAATGGGCGCAACACTTGCGACACGTCGTTCTACTGCTGAAAAACTCGATGCCCACGTTGATCCAAATGCACTTGTTATCGAACCATATGCAAATCCATTCCGTACATATCCATTGGTTCGTGACTATGAAAGCTACAAAAATTATTCTCTGAATGTGGCGTACAATGTTACATCATGAACACAGGTTTCTTCTTGGAAAATAAATTCCTAAAGAGGTAACTCTTGATTTATTGGAACGTTTGGTAGAAGGTGCATTGGACTTCAAACCATTCTATAAATATGAAAACCTCTCTTATGTTGAGGTTCCTGGTTTTGAACCACCATTCCAAGTGCGTGAATACCATCACCAATTACACAAAGCTTTCGAGTTCCGCTATGACTATGTAGAAAAACTTATTGGTCATAAAAACGAATTGCCACAAGAAGTATTGGATGTATTAAAAACTCTAATGTAATATATTGAGTCAGTTGCATTTCTGTCTTGAAATTAATTTAAAACTTTAAAGAAAGAGCCCTTTTATGGAGGGCTCTTTCTTTGTGGTAATATATACTTATGATAAATCAATCATGTTTTGTTATAAGGTGTTTTTATGGATATAAAGGATATTAAATATATAAGTACCATCGTTGAGATGGCATCATTTTCAAAGGCGTCTAAAAACTATATATCTCTCAACCCGCATTGAGTCAAAGTATTCGTCGCATTGAGGCTGAATTAGGGTACCTTTATTTGCTCGAGATCGGACAAAGGTTTGTACCAACCGCTGCAGCCTTACAAATTGCTAAAGAGGGTATGCCTTTAGTAGGAAAGGTAGAGGCTTTAACGCAGTCTATCATTAATCAAGGGTCTGATGCGGCTTATCATGTGCGTATTGGATTATCTCAATTCTATGGTCATCATATGTTGGGAAAAACATTGAAGAGCTTTCAACAAAGTGAGCCATCCTGGGAATTTCATGTAGTAGAAGGAGAGTCCCATTTTTTGGAGCAACAAATTTGTGATGGATTGGTTGATGTAGGTCTATTTCCAACACCAATTTACTCGCAAGGCTCTTGAAAGTTATCCTGTGTTAGATGAGCAAATTTTATTAGCTGTTAGTGTAGAGAATAAAAAAGCTATAGCTATTGCTGACTCGCTCATGACACCGAATGGAATACATGAGATAGCGCCATTTGGGTCTTTCCCTTTTATTCTCATAAGAGAAGGCCTTAAGTTGCGAACCTTGGTAAATCGTCTATGTCAGGCTGAATCCTTTGTGCCTAAAGCGGTTATTGGTTCTGAGAATCTTGATACTTGTAGATCCTTGGTAGAAGATGATTATGGTATTACATTCTTGCCAAGCACATTAAATAGTAAGGGCGATGATGATAAAGTTAAATTCTATCCTTTAGCATCAAAACTATGTTTCCGTCAATTAGTTCTTGTAGCGAGATCGGATAGAGCAAAGCGATTCCATTTGCCTGAAGTGGCTCAAGTTATGCAACAATTCTTATAAATTATACAGATGGAATGTTAGAGTATTAAGTACTGTTTGCAAATAATAATTCATATAAAACAATATATAAATATAGTATTCTATAGATAAAAGAGGTTAATTCCCTAAGTTCACAGGAATTAATCTCTTTTGATTTGTGAAAGAAAACTGAAAATATCGAATTTAATAAATATAGTAATTACAATGTTTTTTGAAGTAAATGAGTCAAAAAATTCTCAAAAAATAATTGACAAATGTCCTGTCAAAAATATACTTATATTAGGTTAAAACATATTTAGGAGATAGGATTTAAAACCCACAAGTGTGGTGGATTTAAAAATAAAATAAAAGTAGAATATGTTTTCTTATTATTGTTAGCTGGCCTACGTAGGCCCCTAGGAGGTTTATTATGAATAAAGATGTGGAAAACAAAAACACCCATGACCACAGCCATGGCGAACATCATCACCATCATGATCATGACCATCATCACCATGACCATGACCATTGCCATTGTGGCGGTCACCATCACGATCACGACCATGATCATCATCATGACCATGACCATAGTCATGGTAAAGCGTTGCCAACGGATAAATGGGTGCCACACACTCATGAACCAGGGGTACCTCATGAACATGGCGTAAACGATTACATGAAAGCCGTTGCTGAGTATCGTAAAACATGGCCTACAAAACAAGATGTTATCGAACAAACACCAGATCCAGCTGTACGCGAAATGATTCTTCGCATGGAGCAAATTGGTTGCGATACAGTATTTGACCGTTTCGATAAACAACAACCACAATGTACTTTTGGTATTGCTGGCGTATGTTGTCGTGTTTGCTTCATGGGTCCATGTAAAATTACACCTAAGAGCCCTCGTGGTGTCTGCGGTGCTGATGCTGACCTTATCGTAGCTCGTAATATGACACGTGCTGCTGCAGGTGGTTTGACTCAACATGGTGCGCATGCTCGTGAAATTTTGATTTCTTTGAAAGCTGCCGCTAATGATCAATTGGATATTCCAATTTTGGGCGAAGAAAAAATTCGCACAGTATGTAAAAACTTTCAACATCCCTGAAGAAGGTCGTTCCTTAAAAGAAGTGGCTAATGACTTGGCAGACGTTCTATTAGAAGATTTAAGTCGTGCATTGCCTGGCGAATATAAAACAATTACAGCAATGGATCCTGCTGAACGTCGCGAAGTTTGGAAAAACTTGGATATTTTGCCTATTTCTGCGTACAATGAAGCCTTTGATGCATACCATCGTACATGTGTAGGTACAGATGGCGATTGGGAAAGCAACATGAAACAATTCTTGCGTTGTGGTCTTGCTTTCACATTCACAGGCGTAGTAGCAGCGGACATCGCAACAGATGCATTGTTCGGTCAAGGTGGTCGTCGTACATCAAAAGTTAACATCGGTGCATTGAAAAAAGGTTATGTTAACATCGCTGTTCATGGTCACTTGCCAACATTAGTATCACAAATTTGTACAATTGGTGCCTCTGAAGAGTACTTAGAAAAAGCAAAAAGCTATCGGTGCTAAAGGTATCCAATTCTACGGTATCTGCTGCTCTGGTTTGTCCAGTATGTACCGTTATGAAAACGTTATTCCATTGTGTAATGCTATCGGTGCGGAACTTGTACTTGGTACAGGCGCTCTTGATTGCTGGGTAGCTGACGTTCAAGACGTTTACCCTGCTATCATGGACGTAGCACGTTGCTTCAACACAAAAGTTATCACTACATCTGATGCGGCTCGTTTACCAGGTGCAGAACACATCGGTTACGATCACCATCATACTAACTTGTCTGAAACAAAAGCATTGGCTCGCAAAATCTTGGATCGCGCTCTTGAAGCTCATGAATTGCGTAAAGGTATGCCTGTATTCATTCCGCCATACGAAATCACTGCTGAAGTTGGTTTCTCTCCAGAATCCACTGTTAAACATTATGGTTCCTTCAAACCATTAGCAGAGGCTTTAAAATCTGGTAAAGTTCGTGGTATCGTAAACGTAGTAGGTTGTTCCAACCCTCGCGTTATCTACGAAAAAGCAACTGTAGATATCGTTGATACACTTATCAAAAATGGCTGTATCATCTTAACAAATGTTTGTGCGTCCTTCCCATTGATGAAACTTGGTTACTGTAATACAGATGCTATTAAAAAATGTAGCCCTGCATTGCAAGAGTTCTTGGGCGATGATCAACCGCCAGTATGGCATGTTGGCGAATGTGTAGATAATGCTCGTTCTTCCGGCATTTTCGCTGGTATTGCTGGTGAATTAGGCCTTAACTTGCCACAAATGCCATTTGCAATGTCTAGCCCTGAATGGTCTAACGAAAAAGGTATCGATGCATCCCTTGGCTTCCGCTTGATGGGTATCAACTCTTACCACTGCGTTGAGCCACCTACACAAGGCTCTGATGCCGTTACAAAATGGCTTAAAGAAGATACTAAGGATATCTTAGGCTCTGTTATGTATGTAAATACGGATCCTGCTAAAGTAGCTGAGAAAATCTTGGCAGATATCGATGCTAAACGTGCTGCTTTAGGTTGGGCTGAAGTAAAATAGTTTATCCTTTTGATAGATTATAATTTGTAGTTACGTATAAAAAACACCCTCTATGATCTTATAGTTATTATGACTATTAGAATTAAGAGGGTGTTTTTTGTTTGTGGATCGATTTTTTACTAGTCTTGTATTAGCCGTAGTATAATGTACTAATTGTTTTAGACCTATTAAAGTGTGATGGTTTCACCATCTTCAGGCACTTCTACATGGCTTTCAATGTTGGTGCCTTTGATAAATTTGCGCACATCCTTACGACTTGTTGCAGTATGATTAACTGTATCCATGTGAACCGCAATAATTTTAGCCTCTGGTTTACGTACCACCATGCGGCCAATATCTTTTGTACCCATAATAATACTATCTTCAAAGCCTAAAATGTGAGCATATCCAGTGTTCATAATAATAACGTTAGGGTCGAAGCGAAGGAGGGCCTTCTCTACATCACTTGTCCAAACTGTATCGCCTACAAGGTACACAGTTGGTTCGTCTGCTGCTTCAAAAATAACGCCCATCGCATCGCCTGCTAATGGTGCGAGAATCGGATTTGCATACATTTCTACAGTGCCGTGTGAGCCACCTGTTTTTCTCAATGTGATACCATTGAACTCTAGACTTTCAAAAATAATGCGTACATCATTAAAGCCTTGTGAAGTAATAAGTTCTTTGTCCGCTGTATTTTGTACAAAAATAGGAAGTGATTTTGGAATAGATTTAATTGCCGTATCATCCCAATGATCGAGATGTGTATGTGTAACTACCACTGCAGTTACATTGCTTAATAGATTGTCCATTGATACAGGCAAATCAACCATAGGCATTCTCTGCTGATAGTTAAATGTTCCTTCAAAGCCGGGATAAGTATCTTTTTGGTGCTAAGAATGGATCAATAAGAAATGTTGTATTTTTTATTGTTAATTTTCCTGTGGCATTTCGAATGTGAGTATATTGTGTCATAGTTATCTCCTTAATTAAATTATTGTCGATTTAATTGAATAGATTATTATTTGTAATCTCTAGAACTAGTGTACCTTGTTTTGTTATACTAGTCTCAACAATAATTAACACTCTGTTTATTAATAGACACATTGTATCAAAGTGTCTATGTTGGAGGTTATATGATAACTCGAAAAGAAATGACACGTATGCTGTTAAAAGAAGGCTTGCTTAGTTGGTTAGCAAACAATTCCTTTGAGTCTGTAACAGTAACATTGTTGTGTAAAGCTTCAGGTATAACTCGTTCTACTTTTTATTTACACTATAGTAATATCATGGAAATTGTTGATGATTTAGTGGATGATGCAATCAACTTATTCAAAGCCAGGAATGGTAGATAACAACAATTTACAAACTATAGCTAACACCTTATCAGCTGCTTCTAATTCTGTTTCGTTGAGAGAAGCATACGATTCTATTTTTGATAGATTGCCTTTATGTCAGCGTATTATACGACATAAAAAGTATTTACCTTTATTTTTAGATGAACAAATTTCAGAATATGTATTACAACGCATTATAGGACGTGAAAAAGATCGACAAGGGCTCGTTATAGCAGAATCTCTTGGGGTTTCGTTTGATGTTGGGGTATCTGTTTTTGTATTTTTAGTACACGGTCTATATGCTGTTAATAAACAATATAAGTGGTCTCAGAGCGATGAGTGGTTAGAAGCTCAGAAAATTATTTTTGAACTAGTTTATCGTGGATTACAAAGTAGATAGAATTTATACATGCTTATATTTTGAGATTCATTAAAGTTTTTATACAACGAAAAAGGACTCCAACTGGAGTCCTTTTTTCATGTAAGGGGAGTGTTAGTATTAATATCAAATGAACCATGTATTTAAACAAGTAGTAGGTTTGGGGTTAGTATTACTTGTCGGGAGATAAATACACGTATGGTAACCAGGGAATTGTTACCTCTATTTATCATTTGACATTGTCATTATAAGAACAAAAAATGAGTTGAAAATGAAATTTTTTAAGAAATTTCTTTTTAATTTCTTGAAATTCTAAAAAAGATAATAATTAAGTTTAATTATTGTTGATAAATATGGGACAATTTTGGTATTATATATAAAAAGGAGAAGTTGTATATTTTATAAAGGTTTAATGGCTATTAAAGTTTTATAAAGTATACAGCTCTAAGGCATGAGAGGGAGCAGTCATATGAGGAAAATATTAACCATATTGTCCCTTTTGTGGCTACTCAGTATAGGGGGGACCGCTAACGCAACGGACTGGTATTATGTTGGGCCAGATGCGTCAGGAAACCAATTATTTATTGACAATGACAGTGTTCAAAAAAAAGTGATTATGATGCGCTTTTGTGGCTGCGGGTCAATGAACTGGGTGGCGACGAATTGCGATATAAAGTGTATATAAGTAGATATAATCGCACCATGGAAACGTTAAAGGTAGATGCGTACATGGCAGACGGTACACCTTATGAAAATGTAGAGTATAATGAAAACCCAGAACCTATTGAAGGCAATACAAATGGTCAAGCCATTTATAATTTATTGTGGAATAAAAGAACCATCTAGCACAGCAAACTAGATGGTTCTTTTTTTATATGTGTAAAAATTTATAAATCTTAGGAATATTTTTTATATACAACATCCTCAAATGAGAATGGTATATACGAAAATTTAAACTTGGGCAGAGTTGCGACTTAATTCCAAGTCTTGAATCATTTGGAGATCGTCTTGTGGAGAACGACCACCAGTTGTTAAGCAGCCACCAACCATGATGCCGTTAAGGCCACCTTTTTAAAGCATAAGCTTGTAAGTCACGAAGGTTTACTTCACGACCACCAGCTGTACGAATCAATGCATTTGGCAAGATGAAACGGAACACAGCGAAGGTACGTAAAATATCTAGAGGACGTAATGCTTTATTACTTTCAAATGGTGTACCTTTAACAGGGTTTAAAATGTTGAGTGGTACAGAGTCAATATGCAAACGTTTAAGCTCGAATGCCATCTCTACGCGTTGTTCTAATGTTTCATTAAGGCCGAGGATGCCAGAGCAAACTCGAATACCTGCTTTTTGAGCATTATCGATAGTAGACATTTTATCTTCGTAGGAATGGGTTGTACAAATATCTGGGAAGTGACTAGGCGCTGTTTCGATATTGGAGTGGTATCGAGTTACACCCACTTCTTTTTAATTTGAGAGCTTGTTCGTAAGTTAACAAACCAAGAGAACAGCAAATTTCGAGGCCTACTTCGTTTTTTAATACGGTCTAATACGCGAATGATTTGGTTAAATTCGTTTGGGTTATTAGTATTACGACCACTCGTTACGATAGAAAAACGAATAGCACCTGCTTCTTTAGCTTGCGCGCCGCATCGAGGATACTTTCATCATCCATGAACGGATATACTTGAACACCTGTTTCGTGATGGGCAGATTGGGCACAGAATTTACAGTTTTCAGGACATTTGCCGATCGTGCATTTACAATGGCGCATACATCCACGGAGTTGTCATTGAAATGCTGGCGAATTTTATCGGCCATAGCAAGTAAAATCATAGTGTCATCATCTGAAGTATGAATCAAATCGATTGCTTCTTTCTTAGTGATTTCGCCGCCGTTCATAATGCGGTTGGCAATGGTAAGAATTTTTTTCGTATGTACCCACTTGGGATGATTGTTGCTCTGTAGGCAAAGCCATTAATAGCCTCCAAGAATTGTTAACTTAATAAAACATAAAATATTGACAATTTGATTGTAAACGTTCGTGTATAAATTGTCAACTTAATGTATTTTTAAGTTAACAAAAATACGCAGTAGGTTTTAGACCAACTTGTATAGAAGGGGTTATATTTAATTTATTAATGGGAGATATGATTTTAGTATCTATTTTGATAGATTGATTGATAGTTATTTTAAGTAATCTTTACTGTTTTGTAGTATAATAAAATATTGTAATTACTATATATAACTATAATAAAAGTAAATACAAGGAGTGGATATAGATGCAGCCATTTCGATTTATACACTGTGGTGACCTGCATTTAGGGGCACCCTTTCAATATGCTATGGGGATGAGCCGCGCATGTCGATCGTGCCGTGAGCAGAAGCAACTTATGTAGCCTTTGATACAATTATTGACACTGCTATTGATGAGCATGTTTATGCTGTTGTCATAGCTGGTGATATTTATAATAGCGAAGACCATAATTTAGAGGCTCAAGTGCGATTTGTGCGCGCCATGTATCGTTTGGCGGAACATCGCATTGCAGTATATATGGTGCAAGGTAATCATGATCCTGCTGAAAGCTGGAAGGCGCAATTATCAATGCCTGATAATGTACATGTATTTTCTAGATAACAAGGTACAACGTTTCCCATTAATTGTTAACAATATTGAAATTGGTGGCGTTTACGGCATTAGCTGTGGCCATGGTAATGAAAATCTAATTATGCGCGCACAATACCGCGCCTTTGAACGAGATGAGTTTTCTTTGGCTGTCATGCATGGGACGGTAGGTTCTAGTGCAGGCTCTGAAAACCATAATGTGACCGGCCCATGCAGTTTAACTGATTTCATGCAGAGGCGGCTATGGATTATTGGGCATTAGGACATATTCACAAATCTCAAGTTCTTAGCGAGGAACCTCTTGTTGTTTATTCCGGTAATCCCCAAGGTTTACACCGCAAAGAAATGGCCCTAAGGGGTGCTATCTCGTTTCTGTATCCCATAATGGTCATTGCGAACCTCGATTTATTGAAACAAGTGCAATCCGTTTTGAAGAAATCAAAATTGATATTGCAGGCATGAAAACTGAAGCAGAATTTTTAGAAATTTTACGCCATAAAAAGAGAATTTGCGTAAAAAATATAAGAAAAATATCTTGCTTTCCATCGTTCTCGTAGGCACAGGTCCATTGCATCGTTTATGTACACAAGAAGGTGTGCGCAAATTATGGTTGCAAGAGTCCCAAAGTGAAGAGAAAAGCAAGTCTATATTTGTTATGCCTTATCGCATGATGTGTAATACGCGACCTAGTATTAATTTGGCTGAACGTAGATTGTTATCCGATGTAGTAGGGGATTATTTACGCGCCTATGATGATATGGTTGATGGCAATGCGGTACAGACGGTACGTCAAATTTTGGCAGAACGACCTGAGTTTAAACGCTTAGGTGTATATGGATTTGTTGTGATGAATTATTACTTCGCGCCTTGGAAGCGCTGTGAAATTGAAGGTGTTACTGTATTGATGGGGCTAACGATGAACATTAAACGCATACGATTTGATGAATTTGGCCCGTATCGCGACTGGTCTTTCACTACGGGGAATCATGGTGTTCAGCTCATGTATGGACCTAATGAAAGTGGCAAAACCTCCTTTGCTTAGAAGGGATGCGCACACTTTTATTTGGTGGTACTCATAAAAAATATGGACCTATGACGGGTGCCCTTGATGTAGAGCGTAATGGTGAAAGCTACTACATTGGTCGTAAAACAAACAATTTAGACTTTACAGTCCTTTGGAAATCCAGCCATTCATGAAGAGCCAGCTCAACACTGGTGGCATGGTATCGATAAAAAACATATAACCGCATTTTTGCATTGACCTTAGATGATTTACAAGGCCTCGATGTTCTACAAGAGGTAGAGGTTCGGTCTCGTTTCTTCGGTGCCGAAGGGGGCGAGCATTTAGGTGGGTCGTAAAAGATATTGAAAAAGGCGCTAATGATCTATTAGTAGCGTCCTGCATAACGGTAAACGCCGCATCAATGTTTTGATGGATGAATTAAAGAAAATCGTCAAAAGTTTATCCGCATTTAGGTGAACATGAAACGCAATATGTAGAATTACAAAAGTCTTTGAAGGCAGCACGGAACAGACTGAGGCAAATTCAAGGTCAAATGCAAAGAATGGAAGGAATATCGCGATGGTATAGATGTTGTATTGCGCGCATGGGATACGTATCGCCGTAGCGAAGAAGCGCGTATGCATATGCAACAGTTTAATAGCCTGATACACTTGAGTCGTGATGAGTTTTTTCGTATCGATGAGGAAATTCGAAGCTCGAGACAATATGCAGTTGTGGCAAGAAAAGGAAGCGTCTTTGATGCCAGCCAACTTTAGATCCTGATAGTCCGTTTGGTACGTATGGTCAAGATATTGAAGACCTTATTCAACAAGGTGCGAAATGGGGAAACAATTGCGCCGTGAGTGTGAAGAAGGGGATGCGTACATCTTAAGGTGCAAGAGAACAATTAGAATTTCTCGATCCTGCATTCTGCATGGCGTGATGATGAATGGGTACCAACTGATGTGAATTGGTTTGAAGGGGAACGTTTATCAAGTCGCTTGCGCACTGCAAAGACCAATTATTACATTGGCAAAATCGCAAGCCTGCAGGCCTCTGATGATTTGCCAGCAAAATCTCGACGGAGATCGTTCATCAAATTACAGTGAAGAGGATTTGCCGAAAAAAGAGCATCTCGAACGTGAACTTGAGGCCGTATCTTGATGGATATTGCAGTTAGAGTCTCGAACTTGGATAACTATGGTTCCATGATGCACAACCGAGTAATTTGCCAAAGTGGTTACAACGCATTAGTGGCGTAGCTGCAGTAATTGGCGTTTTACTGTATTAGCAGGTCTTATTAGTATTAGAGTCCGTACTTTATACGATTGGCGGTTTATACTATTAATCCTATCTATGGCATTGTTCTGGTATGCTACATGGAGACGTCATAACGGCAATTCTGATGTATCTAAACTGAATTATGAGTTAACAAATGCTTGTCATCTCGTAAATCTGATGTAAACATCAGTTGAGGCATGCAAAGCTTTAACACCTGTGGTGAGCCCAATACCATCCATAGAGGGTGCAGCGCATCTTGAGCAACGTTGGATTCAAGAAGGTCATACGTTGCAAGCTATTTATGATGAAGCCCTTGGCAGAATGGCAGAATTGGTTGCCTCAAGGTGCGGCCAAGAGCCTTAACGAAGATGATTTCTTCGGTCTCAAACAAGAGTATGATCAGTACCATGAACAGTTACGGACCATTGAAGGTTATGAAAAACGCTTAGATGAACATAAAGAAGGCTTACGTGTTATCGAAGACCAAGCCATGACCTTGTGGTATAACCTTGGTGTTGCGGCTCCTGTATCTCCTACAGAGTTGAAACGTATTTATAACCAATACAAAAACTTCCAACAAAAATAAAATTGTATGGGAACAAAAGGAAGCACAACGTAAATGCTTCCGCAATGAATACGATAATTGGCACCGCAAAGAAAAAGAATTGCTTACTTCGTCAACAAGAGCTATTGCAAAAGGCTGGCATGGAAAGGGGCCAACGAGTATCGTCAACATCTTATCGATGAAGACCAATACAAGCAATGGCAAACCATTTACAAGCAAAGTCAGGTACAGTTAGATTTATTAGCTCCTGATGGGAGAATAAAGATTTATTCTATCGTCGCTTGCGTGAAGGCAATAAGGATAATTGGTTAGATGAATTAGCCATTCTGAACGAGAAATAGCTGAATTGAAGATAAGATGGCTATCTTGTATGAACGTCGTGGTCAAATCGTGGAAGCTATGCGTGCCCTAGGTTCCGACCAAGAGCAACACCAAATGCTTCAAGAACGGGAAGCATTAGAAAATGAATTAGAATCTGCTCTCGAAGATTGGGCTACCCAAGTGTTGATGAGCCACTGTATGGATAAGGCTCAACAGTCCTATGAGCAAGAAAACAGCCTCATATGTTAGAATTGCATCTTCTTATATAAACGTTTAACTGGCGGTATCTATACCTTTGATATCCGGGGATTGCAACGAAGGTTTATCACTTTGAATGAATGGAGAACGATTAGAACTTAAGTTCTGGTCTAGTGGTTTAGCGGATCAGGTGTATCTTGGCTTGCGTTTGGCATTAGCTAAGGTCTTTTCGTACCAAGTGGATGCCTTGCCAATTATCCTAGATGATATTCTGTCCGATTTGATGAAAATCGTCAAAAGTAGTGCGTTAGAATTATTAGCAGAAATAGGCAAAAACCAACAAATATGGTTGTTTACATGTCAACAAGTGTATTTGATATGGCTCAATCTATTGCAGGTATAGATACGCCATAGATTACAAGTCGCAATTAAATTTCTATCCCTAAAAAATATAGATAATAAGGGCTTATGCATATTCATCACTTTTGGGGAATAGTAATAATAACGTTACAAATGATGTAACTAAAAACTGTTTTATTATCATAGTGTGTTGTGTTTTGAAAAGAAAGGGGTTGAAATTTGAATACAGCATATTTAGATATGATCCAGGGTAAGAACCCTGGTGTAACACCTGTATGGTATATGCGCCAAGCTGGGCGTAGCCAAGCGGAATATCGCAAAATAAAAGAAAATATACGCTCTTTTCGAAATTACCAAAAGAACCTGAACTTTGTGCTCGTGTTACAGAACTGCCTGTTAAAGAATATGGCGTAGATGCAGCCATCCTTTATAAGGATATTATGAGCCCTATGGTGGGATGAATGTAAACGTGGATATTAAACCTGGTGTAGGGACCTGTGTTTAATACGCCGATTCGGAATGGCTGATGTGATACGATTAGATACCTTTGATGCAACAAAGGTAGATTATATTGGAAAAACTATTAGGTTATTAACATCTGGTATGCTCGATGTTCCTCTCATTGGGTTTTTGTGGTGCACCATTTACGATTGCGTCTTACCTCATCGAAGGGGGTCCAACAAAAAATTACAACAAAACTCGTGGCATGCTTAATCAGTGCACCAAATTTGGAATGCACTAATGACAAAACTAGCGGATATGTCCATTGAATATTTGTCTATGCAAGCCGAAGCCGGTGCTAATGCATTACAAATCTTCGACTCTTGGGTAGGTGCTGTGAATGCAGACCAATATAAACAAGGTATTTATCCTCATATGGAACGTATTATTAAGACTGTAAAATCTAGATACCCTCATTTGCCTATGGCTATGAATGGTGTTAATACAGACCACCTTATTTCTATTTGGTCTCATTTGCCATTGGATGTTATCGCTTTGATTGGCGTAGCTCCATCGTTATGGCTAATGAACGAGGTGTTAACAAAACAGTACAAGGGAATCTCGATCCGGCCTATTTATTCGCTGATGAAAAAACATTAGCTCACGGTGGATGAAATCTTAATGGATGGCGTTCGCCATGGCCGTCATGTATTTAACTTAGGCCATGGCGTATTCCCAGAGGCAGACCCAGCAAAATTACATTGGCTGACAGACTATGTTCATGAAAAAGCAGTCGTGAATTATGGGCTCAAGAGGGGTAAATCTAGATGAACATTGAGAAAAGGCTATATTATTTTTATCCTATGGTAGCCCTTCAACCATCTGATTTAGTACCATATTTGACGAGCATTCGACATGGAAAATTCCGACAGAACGAGAGTTGAAGGTTCTAACTGCTCGTTACGATGCCATCGGACAATGGTTAAATAAGCTTTGCAAACGATGGGGAGAGAGTCAATATAAAACTTGATTAAATTGTTGGCGATAGACCATCAGTATTTGGCCTATCTTCATATGCCTAAACCGTCCATTGCTGATGCGGTAGATGCATTGGTCCAACAAGGTGTAGAACATATTTTATGCTATTGTAACGGCTCGCCATTTTTTCTATGATTGGAACAGGCGCGTATGAACGGAAATTACATTCTATAATTACGAGCGTATCCGGATATATCTTTGAAATTATTAAATCTTGGTGGAATAGACCATCATTTATAGAATATTGGCGTTCACAGTTTCGGATGGTATCGATGAATCCATTCAAGATGTATTTGTATTTTTAGTGCCCATAGTATACCGCTTATTAATCAACATAATGGGTAGACTCTGAAGATTAGCCTTAGTCCGCATCAAATCAAATCGCAGAAATGGTAGGCCTTAATCACTGGTATCAGGCATGGCAAAGTGCAGCCCCTCACGGACAATGGTTAGGGGCCAACCGTAGAAAAGTCATTGAATCAATCTTTGCATAGATGGTGCGAAACGGATTGTTTGTACCATTTGGGTTTGTTAAGCAATCATGTAGAGGTTTTGTACGATAATGATGTAGAGTCGGAAAGAACTCGTTGAAAATGCTGGCGGCGCTGTATATATGAACGTCTGCCTATGCCGAATGTGATGAAACATTCTATTTATGGAAGCGATGGCGAGTGCAATAATAGAAAAGGATTCATTCGTGAATGTAACAATTGTGGGCGGTGGCCTTAACCGGATTGACAGCGGCTTATTATTTAGGCCATGCAAAGCCGGACTGGACCATCAATTTTATGAACAAGCACCACGATTTGGTGGGAAAATACAAACGCAACGCGTAGATGACTTTGTTGTTGAGTTCGGACCTGATTCTTACTTAGGCCGTAAAACGGAAATGACGGATCTCGTTATGATCTCGGATTAGGGGACACCCTTGTATCGAATGAAACAGGGCAAGCCTTTGTGTATGACAAAGGTTCTATTCATCCGATTCCAGGTGGTTCCATCATGGGCATTCCTACGGAAATGATGCCTTTGTGAAAGCAACGCTTATTTCCTTGGCCTGGCAAATTGCGAGCTGGTTTAGATTACTTTAAAAAGCCATATCCAACTAGATAAAAATGGAGATGTATCCATTGGGCATTTCTTTCAATACCATTTAGGTCAAGAAATGATGGATAAATTCATCGAGCCTCTATTGGCGGGTATCTATGGTGGCGATATTTATAAAATTAGTTATTATCTACATTTCCTCATTTTATTCAAGTAGAACAAAAAAATATGGGAACATGGTAAAAGGCATGATGGCTGCTAAGATGGGCCACTCTAAAGCGGGGGTTACTAAAGCGGCTAAAGCTGCCGTAGCTGAAGGCGACGTACCGCGTGCTGGTAAAGGGACTATGACAGACCGTCAATTCGAAAGCCATGAAGCAAAGGCTAGTCAAACTGCATCTACGAATAATAGTTCAAACAGTTCTGGCCATGCCACAAATACTAGTTCACACCGACAAACTAGTAAGGTTCAAGCAGATATGGCGAGTCGTAAGGGGGACTGCTGCTCAATCTGGTATGTTCCGTCAATTGACAGGTGGCCTTGAAAGCGTTATTACCGCTATTGTTGAGGCCATGCCTAGTAATGTGCACTTGTATACAGGTACGCTGGTTTCTAATATTCGATATGTTGAAGGTATGTATGCTATCGATGTGGAGAACTCTGGAAACGATGCTTGTGGCTGTCAGTCTCATTCTAAATCTATTAGAACTGCGTCTATTAATGCTGAGAACAGGGTAGAAGCTAGTGATTCTACAGATTCAGCTATAGAGGTACTCCTTTGATAAAGCTCTGCTATGGCGGATCATGTGATTATCGCGACACCGCCTGCCACATATAATCAGTGGTTTAAGGATGACGAAGGCTTTGATTTCTTGCGTTCCATGGAACAGTCGAGCTGTGCTATTGCTATTATGGCATTTGATAAAGCTACCTTTGATGGGGATTTAAAAGGTTCGGGCCTCTTGATTACACGCAACACAGATACGCCTCTTACAGCGTGTACTATTCTTAATCAAAAATGGCCTCAAACAACGCCTGACGATAAAATCGTATTGCGCGTCTTTATTGGAAAACCTGGCAATGATGTAGTAGAGCATCTCAATGATAAGAATCTTTCAGAGTTAGCAGTAAAAGAAATTCAACGCATTATGAATTTTGCAGCACAACCTGAATGGGTGCGTATCAATCGTCTCATTCACTGCATGCCGCAATATAATGTGGGCCATCGCGCAGGGATTACAGCAGTGCGTGAACATGTGGCAAAAACACTATCCAAATTTACATCTCATTGGTACACCATTTGATGGCATCGGTATTCCTGATGGTGTGAAGCAAGCGAAAGAATTAGTACAGTCTATTGTGGATAGTAATGAAAGTTAATATTAATAAATAATTATAAGAAAAAGACTCCATATGCTATAATAATATATGGAGTCTTTTCGATTCCTAAAAGTAATAGAAATATATAATTTTAATATAATTACTATAGATAGGAGTGATCACAATGGGAAAAGCAATCCCTACAGTAGAAGGTTGGCATAGCCAACACATGGTATTTGCCATGGATTTCAGTGCATGGAACTGCTTTACAGCTGAAGAAAAAGCAGAAGCACGCAACGAATTAAAAGCATTTTTAGCGGATCTTGAAGCTAAACATCAAGCTAAAGAAGGTAGCTATGCATTCTATGATTGTAATGGCGCAAAAGGGGACTTAATCCTATGGATCCTTGGTCCATCCCTTGAATACTTGGCGCAAGTAGAACGCAAATTCCGTCGCCTTGCGATTGCAAGCGTATTAGTTCAAACATATTCCTATACATCTGTAACAGAAGTAAGTGCGTACGTTAAAGCTAAACTTGATACAGAAGAAGTTAACCAAAATTATACCCTCATGTACCTCGTGACAAATACATCTGCTTCTATAACATGAGCAAAAAACGTGAAGGTGATGACAACTGGTTCATGCTACCACCACAAGAACGAGGCATGTTGATGAAATCTCACGGTGAACTTGGTAAAACATACCTAGACGTTTTATCCGAATTTACAACAGGTGGCTGTGGCCTAGATGACTGGGAATGGGGCATTACAATCTTCAGTAATGACGACATCCAATTCAAAAAAAAAATCGTATACGATATGCGCTTTGAAGTAGCCAGTGCAAAATACGGCATCTTCAGCGACTTCTACGTTGGTACCATCATCGACGATGCACTACTAGAAGAAATCTTTGGATAAAAAATAACTGGACTGCTTGGCAGTCCTTTATTCTAATTTGACGATATATATCTTTAACTCTATAATATAAATAGATAGTCAGACGAGTTTCCTTTTGACGTCAGGCGCATCTCAAAAAAGCAAATAGCCCTAATTATCTAGGAAATGGCCTTTCTGTTTTTTGAGCTAATTACGCATGGTAACGGAGGGCTATTTTTTTTCTTTTTTTAATGAATGCTATAATTTTGAACAGAAAATTTGATGTTCGTACTGCACTGCGTAAAATATAATTCACTATATCTGAGCATCTTATTTACAACTATATTTTTATAAAGAGAACCCCGCATCGATCCGACTTACGAGGTCAAGGCCCTAGGCCGCAGGCCTGATACGTATGGAGGAGAGATGCGGGGTTTCTTTTATCACTTAGTTTAGAAAAGTGAATTATATTTTGTTGTACTGTGGAGGAACGTAAATTTTCTGTTTCCAGAAAATTATACGTTCATATTTGCGCTTTTACGCACATAGAACCAGTAGCACACAGCTACTGTTACCAGGTTGAACACAAGTAATGCAACGAAAGCTGGGTAGATACTACCGAATGTAGTATATGTGAAACCGAAGATCTTAGGTGTAATGAAGGCACCGTATGCAGCTACGGCAGCAACGAAACCTGTAATTAAAGAGGAAAGCAATGGATTGCCGAATACGTGAGGAATCATACGGAATGTAGCACCTGTTGCGAAGCCACAGCATACGAATGTCAACACGGACATAGCAAAGAAGAATGGGAAGTTGTGCATATCTACGCCAACTGCAATTAGTGCTGTTGTTGCACATAGACCGAGAAGGCTTACAAAGGTAACTTTTGTACCACTATTGATTTTATCGGCTAACCAACCGCCTACAGGACGAAGAGCACCTGCAACAAGGGGACCAACAAATGCAATGGATGCAAATGGAATTTCAGGGAATTCCTTGCCGACTAGTAGGCCGAGTGCTGCCGCATAACCAGAGAAGGCACCGAAGGAACATGTGTATAGCAATGTAAGTGCCCAAGTGTGTTTGTTCCCAAAGATTTGTACAAGATTTTTAGGATTTGGTTTTTCTAGTGGTAAGTTATCCATGAAACGTGTCATAAGTGCAAGGATAACAACAAGTGGTACAATCCACATGAAAGCCGCATTGGCAAGGTATACTGCATTACCTTTGATGATAGCTGGTGTTACACCAAATACGCTACCTAATGCAGCGGAACCCATAGCGAATGGAGCTAAGAAGTAGATTACGGAGATACCAAGGTTACCAACGCCGCCGTTGATACCAAGAGCTGTACCTTTTTCAGATTTAGGGAAGAAGTTGCCAATGTACGCCATGGAGGACGAGAAGTTGGCGCCCGCTAAACCGATAAGGGCAGTTAAAATCATAAATGTCATATAAGAAGTTGTTGTATCTTGAACGGCAAAGCCAAGCCATACAACAGGAACTAATAAAATAAGTGTGGAAATAAATGTCCAGTTCTTACCACCGATTAAGGCTGGCATGTAGGTATATACAAAACGTAATGTAGCACCTACAAGACCTGGCAAGGCAGCCAATGTAAATAATTGATCTGTAGTGAAATTAAAGCCTGCACCGTTTAGCTGTGCTGCAATGGTTGCCCATAAATACCATACACAGAATGAAAGTGTTAATGCAATTGTGGATATAACCAAGTTTTGTTTAGCGATTTTTTTACCAAACTTTTCCCAAAATTCTGGATTTTCTGGTTGCCAATTAGCCACAATTTCGCTACGGCTTGCCCCTACTTGAGGCATTTTTAGTTCGCTCATTTTGAACTTCTCCTTACTGAAAAACTATACATGCAATGAAGACATGGAAGATACAATTATCAGTCAATGTATATGAATATTGCAATCTATGGAATTTCTATAGAAAATATTCGAATTACTTAGAGAACTGAGTTATAATTATTGTATCAACTAAATTTGCAATGTCTTATATCACAAATATATTATATATTGTAAAAATTTTTTGTGAATGTGACATAAAACACACATATTCTGAAATTAATAAGTTATAATAATCTTATATATACAAAAAAAGTATATAATACATGTACTTTTACTATAAATAGATTAGTATAACTAATGGATTTTATTTTAAAAGTACAATGGAGTGGTGAAGGTATGGATGAAAATTTAATTAACCAATTACTTGCTTTGCCGGGCGAGGAACTCCATCTTAAAAAGGTGATTTTCTCTTCCACGAGGGGGACAAGGCAGAACACTTTTACGTAGTGTTAAAAGGTAGAATGAGCATTAAGAAATTCGAATCTAGTGGGCACATTTTTTGCGCTACGATTAGTAGGACCGAATAATGTAATTGGTGAGGTTCCGTTGTATGAGGAGAACACAAAAACATACGTGTTCAACGCCATCGCTCGGGAGGATTGCACTGTTTATTCCATTCGCTATGATTTGTTAGAATCAGCTATTGCAAAAGATCATTCATTGGCTATTGCGATGATGAAAATCTATACATTACATATGCGGCGTCAACAGGCAAAATACCGAGACTTGCTGTTATACGGCAAGAAGGGAGCATTTTATTCTACCTTGTTGCGCTTAGCCAATAGTTATGGTGTGAAGCGCGAGGATGGTATCTTTATCGATATCGCTTTAACAAATCAAGAGCTTAGCTGAATTTGCTGCCACATCAAGAGAAAGTTTAAATCGCATGCTAAGTGAGTTGCGTAAGTTGGGCTATGTAGCCTATGATAAACACCATCTAGTAATCTGTGATTTTGATGCTTTAATCGGATTGCTTGATTTAGAGGTTGATAATATAGACCCTAATATTAGTAATATCGAATAACAGGATTTTCTCCCCTTGTGTTAGCACATCTAGCACAAGGGATTTTTTTTGTAGTTTTGAAGGAGGACACGAGATGAGCTTTGTTGTCTCAAAAGTTTAAGTTTCTTCGGAAGAAGAACGTATCTCCAAGCGGCCATCAAATCACAGAAGAAGGCGGTCGCGAATGGGAAAATTTTTATCGTGACCGTTGGTCCTACGATAAAGTAGTCCGCACAACACATGGCGTAAACTGTACAGGTTCTTGTAGCTGGAACATCTACGTTAAGAATGGTGTTGTAGCGTGGGAAAATCAGGCGATTGATTACCCTGAAACACCAGATGATATGCCAGATTATGAACCACGTGGGTGCCCTCGTGGTGCAACATTCTCTTGGTATCTTTATAGCCCTTTGCGCGTAAAATATCCTTATGTACGCGGCGAATTGGCTGAGCTTTGGAGAGAAGCTAAAAAACATGCTAAAAACCCAATCGAAGCTTGGAAATCTATCGTAGAAGATCCTGAAAAGCGAAAAAATACAAATCTGCCCGTGGTATGGGTGGCTTTGTGCGCTCCACTTGGGACGAAGCGACAGAAATCACTGCAGCATCCTTTACTATATACAGCAAAAACATACGGCCCTGACCGCAACGCAGGTTTCTCTGTAATTCCAGCGATGTCCATGTTGTCCTATGCAGCAGGTGCTCGTTTCCTTAACTTAATGGGTGGTACACCATTGTCCTTCTATGACTGGTATGCCGATTTACCACCTTCTAGCCCTCAAGTTTGGGGTGAACAAACTGATACACCTGAATCTGGTGACTGGTACAATGCTGGTTACATCATGACTTGGGGTTCTAACGTACCGTTGACTCGTACGCCAGATGCTCACTTCTTAACAGAGGTTCGTTACAAAGGTACTAAAGTAGTATCCGTATCCCCTGACTATGCGGAATCTACAACTTCTTCCGATGCTTGGCTCAATGTAAAGCCGGTACTGATGCGGCTCTTGCTATGGCAATGGGCCACGTAATCTTAAAAGAATACTACATCGACAAGGAAACTCCATACTTCAAAGAGTATGCTAAAGAGTTCACAGATATGCCATTCCTTGTACGCGTTGAAGAAATCAACGGCACAGTTCAACCAGGCCGTTTCTTGAATGCTAAGGACTTGGGTCGCCAAAGAAGAAGGTGCTGATTTCCAAATGGTATTAATTGATGAAACAACAAATGAAATCGTTATTCCAAATGGTACAATGGGCGAACGTCACACAAATCCACAAAAATGGAATTTACGCCTTGAAAACCGCGATACAGGGGCTAAAATCGATCCTCGCTTATCCGTGTTTGATCAACGTGAAGATGTGACTGTTGTTAAGTTGCCATACTTTGGTGATGAAGAGCACGAAGGCGTAATTGAACGTGCTATTCCTACAATTACAGTACAAACTGTAGATGGTCCTGTAAAGTAACTACTGTATATGACCTTATTCTTGCTAACTATGGTATCGATCGTGGTATCGGTGGTGAAGTGGCAACATCTTATACAGATGACACTCCTTACACACCTACATGGCAAGAAAAAATTACTGGTGTAAAAGCAGATATCGCTATTGCCACAGCTCGTGAATTTGCAGATAATGCAGAAAAAACTAAAGGTCGCTCCATGATTATCATGGGTGGTGGTATTAACCACTGGTACCATGCAGATATCATTTACCGTACAATCTTGAACCTCATCATGTTCTGTGGTACAGAAGGTGTTAACGGTGGTGGCTGGGCTCACTACGTAGGTCAAGAAAAACTTCGTCCTGTTGAAGGTTGGGGCGGCATCATGACAGCTAACGACTGGAGTAAAGCGCCTCGTTTGCAAAATGGTACATCTTGGTTCTACTTTGCGACAGAACAATATCGTTCTGATTGCATCGACTTTGGCAGACCGCGTATCTAAATTAGCTAAGCCTCGCTACCGTCATCCTGGTGACTACAATGTATTGGCAGCTCGTTTAGGTTGGTTGCCATCTTACCCTACTTTCAATAAAGGCAGCCAAGCCTTGATTAACGACGCTCGTGCAGCGGGTGCTAGTACAGAAGCAGAAATCAACCAATATGTGGCGCAAGCGTTGAAAAACAAAGAATTACAATTCTGCGTAGAAGATCCAGCGGCTAAAGAAAACCACCCACGCAACTTGTTTGTATGGCGTGCGAACCTTATAGGTTCTTCCTCTAAAGGCCATGAATACTTCTTGAAACATTTACTTGGTACAAAACATGGTGTTCTTGAAGATGATGATGCACCAGTAAAACCAGAAGAAATCAAATGGCGCGAAGCAGATGAAGCTGGTAAGCTTGACCTCTTAATCGATATCGACTTCCGTATGGCTTCTACAGGCTTGTATTCTGATATCGTATTCCCAGCGGCTACATGGTATGAAAAAGAAGACTTGTCTTCTACAGATATGCATCCATATGTACACGTATTCCAAGCGGCTGTTGATTGCGCATGGGAAACTAAATCTGACTGGGATACATTCCGTACCCTTGCAGAAACAGTATCTCGCGTAGCGAAAGAGTCTGGCTTCACAGAATATGAAGATATCGTAGCATTACCTCTTGGTCATGATAGCCCAGGTGAAGTGGCTCAACCAGAAGGTAAGGTTCTCGACTGGAGCAAAGGCGAATGTGAACCAATTCCTGGTAAAACAATGCCGAACCTCGTTCATGTAAAACGCGATTATAGTAAAATCTTTGAAAAATACATTGCATTGGGACCTAATATTGAAAACAAAATGGGTGCTCATGGCATGGCTTGGGATGTATCTGATGAATATAAGACATTATATGATCAAAATGGTATCAATCGATAATCCAGAATTCATTTCTCATGGCCGCCCTAGCATTTACGAATGTAAAGGAAGCTTGTAATGTTGTATTGACATTGTCCTCTTGTACAAACGGTAAATTGGCTGTTCGCTCTTGGAAAGCAATGGAAGAAAAACAGGCCTTTCTGGTCTTGAAAAGAACGCAAAAGGTCCGTGAACAAGAAAAAAATTACCTTTGATGACATGGTTCGCCAACCACGCTTCATCATTAGCTCTGTAACAAGTACTGGTAAGAACGATAAAACCGTCGTTACTCTCCATTTACAACATCTACAGAAGATAAGGTACCATTCCGTACCGTAACAGGTCGTCAATCCTTCTATTGCGACCATGAAATGATGCGTGATTACGGTGAAGCTATGGCGTTGTATAAACCTGTATTGTCCTATAAACCAGTACAAGGTGACTACAAACAAGAAGGTATCCCTGAAATCACATTGAAATACTTAACACCACATCATAAGTGGTCTACACATAGTATGTATTTCGATAGCCAACAAATGTTGACATTGTTCCGTGGTGGTCAAACAATTTGGCTCAACGAAGACGATGCAGCAGAAATTGACGTTAAAGATAATGATTGGGTAGAAGCTTTCAATAAAAACGGTATCGTTGCAGCTCGTGCTGTAGTTTCCCCACGTATTCCTCGCGGTATTTCCTATATGCACCATTCCCAAGACCGTCACATTAACGTTCCTGGTGCGAAGGTTAAGAAACAACGTGGTGGTACGCATAATGCACCAACTCATATTCACATGAAACCGACACACATGATCGGCGGTTATGGCCAATTGAGCTATGGCTTTAACTACTATGGCCCAACTGGTAACCAACGTGATATGACAATTGTGGCTCGTAAAATGAAGGAGGTAGATTGGCTTGAAGATTAAGGCTCAAGTATCTATGGTCCTAAATTTGGATAAGTGTTTGGGTTGTCATACATGCTCTATCACTTGTAAAAATACATGGACGAACCGCGAAGGCGCGGAATATATGTACTTCAATAACGTGGAAACTCGCCCAGGCGTAGGTTATCCACGTCATTGGGAAGACCAAGAAAAATGGAAAGGCGGCTGGACATTAGATAACTCTGGCAAATTAGCTCTTTCTACAGGTTCTAAAACAAATCGTTTGATGAAATTATTCTTCCATCCTGAACAACCAGAATTGAAAGATTATTTTGAACCTTGGACATATGACTATGAAACATTGATTCATGGTGGTCGTAAAAACAACCAACCAGTTGCTCGTCCTCGTTCCCTTGTGACTAAACAAAAATGGAAGTTACTTGGGGCCCTAACTGGGATGATGATTTAGCAGGTGGTCAACACGCTCGTTCCGATGTGAACTTGGCTAAGATGGGCGAAGATATCGTATTTGATTACGAAGAAGTATTCATGCGTTACTTACCACGTCTTTGTAACCACTGCTTGAACCCTGCATGTGTAGCTGCATGTCCATCCGGCGCGATTTATAAACGCGACGAAGATGGTGTGGTTCTCGTATCTCAAGATGTATGCCGCGGTTGGAGACATTGCGTTCCATCTTGTCCATACAAAAAATCTTCTATAACTGGGAAACTAATAAAGCTGAAAAATGCGTATTCTGTTACCCACGCTTAGAAAATGGCTTGCCTCAAATCTGTGCTGAAACTTGTGTAGGTCGTATGCGCTATGTTGGCGTTGTATTCTACGATATGGACAAAGTAGAAGCTATGGCAGCTACAAAAATGAACAAGATATTTACGAAAATACATTAGATTTGATTTTGGACCCTCATGATCCAGAGGTTATCAAAGCGGCTCGTGCTGAAGGCATCTCTGATGCATGGATTAAAGCAGCTCAAAAATCTCCTGTATACAAACTTGTAAAAGAGTGGGGCGTGGCTTTGCCATTGCATCCTGAGTACCGTACATTACCAATGGTTTGGTATGTACCACCACTTAGCCCAATCTTGCAACGTGTAACATCTGATGTATACTTGCCAGATGCACATGAAATGCGCGTACCTGTACAATACCTTGCTAACTTGTTTACAGCAGGTAATACAGAAATTTTAGCTCGTACATTGCAACGTGTTCTCGACATGCGTGAATATATGCGTCGTCGTGAAACAGGTGACGGTCCTATTGAACATAAAGTTGATTTAACAGAGGATCAAATGTACGGTATGTACAAATTGTTGGCATTGTCCAAATACAATGATCGCTTTGTTATTCCATCTGATGTAAAAGTATCTCGCGAAGGTCGCCTAGAAATGCAACATAATCGCGGTTTTGCTTGCCCTACAGGGGGATGTCAATAATGAAGGATGCTCAGAAAAAATCGCTCTTATTGCGTCATTTCTTCTACGCTATCCTGATGAACAATGGTATAACGAACTACCTGAATGGAGAGAGGACGCCCAATCTGTTGGGCATCCTCAACTTCGCCAAGGTTTATTAGAATTCTTCGACTATGTAGAGGAATCCAATAAAAAAGAATTTGAAGACCAATATGTTCGTACCTTTGATTTTAGTCAAAAATACAACGATGTATTTGTCGACTTATGAATTACAAGGTACTGGGGAACAAGCAGAAGAACTCGTTAAATTTAAAGCTTTCTTCCTAGAAAACGACTATGATTTGCCAAAAGAAATGCCAGACTATATTCCAGCACTTCTTGAATTATGTGCCGTTATCGATGATGAAAAAGCAAAAGAAATTTACGACTATTGTAAACCAAAATTGGAATACATTAGAGAACGCTTCATTGAGGCTAAATTGCCTTATGCATTCTTGTTTGATATTATCTTGTCTGTTGCAAATGGATTGGAGGACGGTGCACGATGAATCTATTCCTTTGGGGCGCTTTGCCTTACATCGCTTTCACCTTCTTAATCGTAGGTACTTTGGTTCGTTTCTTCTACTTTGAAAGAAACTGGACTACAAAATCGAGTGAATTTTTAGAGAAAAAAACAATTGCGCATTGCCAATCCATTGTTCCACTTTGGCTTGCTTTGCGTTATCGGTGGTCACGTAGTAGGTGTGTTAATCCCTAAAACTTGGACTGCTGCAATCGGTATTAATGACCATATGTACCATGAAGGTGCGTTATACATGGGTGCTGTAGCTGGTATTATCTTTATCGTAGGCTTCTTGCTTTTGATGAAACGTCGCTTTACTGTGCCTGCTATGAAAGTTAACACATCTGGCCTTGATAAATGGTTATACTTGTTCTTAACATTAGCTATTTTCAGCGGTATGGCTGGTACATTGCTTAATGCATCTGGTTTCTTTGATTACCGCGTATCTATCGGCCCTTGGTTCCGTAGCTTACTATCCTTTATGCCTGATCCATCCTTGATGGAAGGTGTACCGTTCATGTTTAAATTCCATATGTTAGCGTGGATGGTGGTAGCTATTATCTTCCCATTCAGCCGTTTGGTACACTGCTTGAGTGTTCCACTCAACTACTTAACACGTCCGTTCATTGTATATCGTAAACGAGACGAAAAATAATTAGGATGATGATTGATTTGTATGCCTTTCATGATATGACAAATTAATCGTAGCCCCTTGTAATAGTGAAAGCTGATGCTCACTACTACAAGGGGCTTTTGTATAATTTTGATACTATATAACTTGCTATTTAGAATTATTCTTATAATAGATACCATCTATCGAATATAAGTAATCTACAAAATTTGATTTAAATGATAAACTATATCGTATAGATTAATTTTTTAGTATGATGTTTTTCGAGAGGTATATGATGGATCAAGTTACAATAAAACAGCAGAAAAGTATTTACCATATCTTTATATGGATTGCTGTATTTTCCTTAATTATGATTGGTTTATTAGAGTGGGGTTACATCGCAGGCGGTCGTGCTTTTGGTAACTACAAAGTTTATACTGGTCTTGTGCCATGGTGTGTATGGATTGTTATGACCTATTTAGCAACTCGCCCTAAATGGTTTACAAGCCGCTATAATTTAGGTGATATGTATAAGGTACATCGTGCATTAGGTATAGCAACTGTGGCTGTTATTGCATTCCATTTATACCTCTATTTCGGTAAAGCGGCTAAATCTATCCTCGGTTGGTGGGGTGGCTATGTAGCCCTTACTTCTTTTGGTATTGCTACAATTTCTGGTCTTGCATTCTTAACACCAAAGTTGAGAAAGGTAACTGCATCTGGTCGAACAAACAGGTATTTGGCTTCACCGCTTAAATCTTGTAGCATTAGTTGCTGCAGATATTCATATCCATGGCTTTACGCGAATTTCCAAAATGGTACCATTCCTTCAAGTGTTTGATATCATTACATATGGTCTTGTGATTTATTGCATCTACTTGATGTTTAAAAAGAAATAATATGAATTGCTAAAGTCCCTTCTGTATAGTACAGAAGGGACTTTTTAATTATATTTTATTTTCCAAGAAATAAAATATTCTATATTATCAGTTTGATGCATAATTGATTGTGAGATTGATATACATTCTCTCTTTACTGACCTGATGAAAATTGCTATTATCTTTATGTTAAATATGATAATGATAATTATAGTCATATAATTTATTGTTTCTTCATTTTTTTATTAATCATTATTTATTGTGTGAGGTTTATTATGATTAAACGTAAAATGACCAGTGCTTTTGCAGTGGCAGCCATGATGGGTGTGGCTACAGCGTTTGCTGTTAATCCATTTCCGATGTTCCGTCCGATAGCTGGGCATACCAAGCAGTAGATCAATTGGCTACAGCTGGTATTATCAATGGTTATCCTGATGGTACTTTTAAAGGCCAAAATAACATTACTCGTTACGAAATGGCTCAAATGATTGCGAAAGGCATGGCTAATCAAGATCGTGCTAATGCAGAACAACAAGCTATGTTGAACCGCTTGGCCGATGAGTTTTCCAATGAATTGAATACACTTGGTGTGCGTGTAGCTAAATTGGAAGACCGCGTAGGCAATGTAAAGGTTACTGGTGATGCTCGTATTAACTACATCGGTAGAGAGGGAATCGATGGTTATGATTACGAAGATAAACTTACAGCCCGTGTACGTTTAGGCCTAGATGCAAAGGTTAATAAAAATACATCTGTAAAAAGCTCGTATTACAACAGGCTCTATTGAACTAGGTGATAGTTCTAAAGATGCTCAAGCTAATTGGGATTTAGCATATGTAGAGCATAAATTCGGTAAAAATGTTGTAGTTGATGCTGGTCGTTATACTCAAAAAAATTTGGTGGCGGCTTGATTTATAGCTCTAACTTTGATGGTGTAGGCGCTACAGCGAAGCTAGGTGATAAAGTTACATTAAATGGTGCATATGGTTATATGACAGCAGGCCGTTTTGCTAAGACTAGTAAAGCTGATAATGGTGATGTAGGTCTTATTAATGCCCGCGTAGCTGTTAATGATCGCTTTAGCTTTGGCGGTATGTTTGCTCATGTAGGTACAACAAATGTACGTATGGGTAATGGCAAGAAAAAAATAACGAATTCGATAATGTATATGGCTTTAATGCTAAATATAATGTTGGTAAATTCGGTATTGATGGCGAGTGGGTAAAAGCATCTGGCTTGAGTGATTCCGATGTTTGGAACGTAGGCGTTAAATGGGGCGATTATAAAATTAACAAGAAAAACTCTTGGGATATCCGCTTAGATTACTTTGATCAAGCTAAAAATGCACCTATTATTTAAAACGCAAAAATATGAATCTAATGATTTGTTGAAGAAAACACGGTATGAAGGTTATAAAGCATGGCAATTAGGTGCATCTTACGCACCAGAGAAAAATATTGGTATTAATGCATACTATGGTTTCCATGCGAAAACACAAGATAGTAACCGTGTAAATGATTACTACCGTGCAGACCTTAACTTCAAATTCTAGTTCTAATTTTAGGATGGATCTGGATTTAATAACTAATTAGTTTTAAGTTCTAAGTTCTAAGTAGAATGCTATGTGGATTGAAATTGTTAGCATGCTACATTAGGCCAACTAGATATATACTGGTAGTTTGTATAAGAAATAGTGAGGTTTATATGGCAGAAGTAGTAAAAAAACAGTTTAAGAGTAAATACCATATTTTAATATGGATTGCGGTTTTATCCCTAATATTTATGGGAATGGTAGAATATGGTTATGTAACAGGCGGTAGATCATTTGGTAACTGGAAGGTTCACTTAGGTCTTATTCCTTATGTTGCATGGCTTGTATTAACATATATTGCAACAAAACCAAAATGGTTTATCAAACGATATAATCCAAAAGAAATGTTTGAAGTTCATCGCATCGTAGGTATCGTTAGTGTTGTTCTTGTATGTGCACATTGGTATGTATACTTCTTGAAAGCATTGAAGTCCTTCTTAGGATTCTGGGGCGGTTATATCTCCTTGGAGCCATGTTTATTGCTCTTATCTTTTGCCGTATTGTACTTAACGCCTTGGGTAGGCAATATGGCAAAAATCTGTATCTCGTAAAAAAGCAATCTGGATTCATCGTTTGAACCTTATTGCTATCATTGCAGCAAATATTCATGTTCATGGTTTTGGACGTTTGTCTAAAATGGTACCATTCTTGCCTGTATTTGATGTAGTGACGTATGCACTTGTTATTTACTACATCTATTGGATGTTCAAACAAAAATAAATGATGTATACGTACTTTTATTCTTATAAAAGTCGTATAATCATAGAACTAAAAGAGACCATCTCTACCCCTTTATATGTGGAAGAGATGGTCTTTTTTTATTCTTTACGATACAATAGGAGTATACGTATATACTTTACGGATTTGTGTAAGTATATGCTGTTTGTTATTGTGAGGGTTAGGGTAAATTAGTATTATAAACATTTATTATGTTTTAGCTTATTTTAGACATTATTAATATGTATATATTACCTTTCTAGATAATCTCAAATAAGAAAGAAGGGCATTATGGATTCTTCTTGGAAACGAATTATATACCTAATCTGTACCATACTGAGGTTGGTGGCGGTATAACCATTATAGGGGT